>FZPX01000100.1_pt1 | contig 21854 bp, 23 predicted proteins | sample 1534791 | NCBI WGS metagenome assembly FZPX01 (sample SAMEA104161951, study PRJEB21768) | metagenome | biome: subterrestrial habitat; feature: phreatic zone; material: underground water | place: France | collected 2016-06-01 | depth 60 m | reverse complement strand
ATTCGCTCATCCGCACATTCTAATAAAAGACAAAATCAAAGTCGCGGCAAGCCGCGAGGAATCATACCCAAGAGATTCAAAGGAGGCGATGGACAATGGCTTCGATTTTTTCGATTCGCATTTGGATTCGCCAAGCAGTGATGCCGGGGAAAGCGTGGCTGTCCAATGTATAGCGATCTACCGCTCTTTAAGGCTGTCGGCGCGGACTGTTTGGAGCAGTCTGCTATTGCACTTTTTGCAGCTAACTAGTTGACCTATTAGTGGATTGCAAGTATCGAAACCACTTACAATTTGCTTGAACAAGTGCAGTGCTGTGGAGTATATATACACCACAGCATTACATAACAAATACAGTGGGTGGTTGTACTTTGGGCAGCTAGGTAGTTGATCTATTATTAGATTGCAAGTATTGAAGCTACTTACAATTTGCTTAAACAAGTATAGTGCTGTGAAGTATATATACTTCACAGCATTACATAACAAATATAGTGGATGACTACGCGATTAAAGTCTGGATAGTCTTATGGAGTATATATACTCCATAAGACTATCCAATGATAAAATAGCAACGTATAATGATAGTTATTAGACAACGGCATCGACTACGAGCTTATTAAGCACATTGCGACCAAAATTCATGAATAAAACACGAATTCAAATAGCGAAGCCAGACATCGTTTCGCACTTTGACTCACTAGAAGACCGAATTCTGAAGCTTACGGAAATCGCTGCCATTCTGACGCAGAAGAGAGACTTTTGGCGGCTCGCTCAGCGTACTAACACACAGCAATTTATTAAATTTCTAGCCGAAAATAGCAAACTCAAGAAACTTGATTTCCCTTTCCCCTACCGAACCGAAGTTCGCTATATTTGGGGCGAAGTCCCTTTGCTAGAAGTTTTACTAACACTAAAGAAAGATGCTTACTTTAGTCACTACACAGCGGTACGGATGCACGGACTTACCGAGCAGGTACCAAAAACAATTTATTTAAATCACGAACAGCGACCCCAGATTCAGAATACCGACTTGGAGCAAGGGCGCATAGCAGCCGCTTTCAGCCGCAAGCCGCGAATATCAAACAATTCCATTGAGTTCGGCGATTTGCGTATTTGCATGATCAACGGCATGCACACAAACCAACTCGGCGTAGTCAGTGAACAAGTGAGTTATGACGACGATACGAAAGTAAACGTACGCTTGACCAACATCGAGCGCACTTTAATCGACATTACAGTGCGCCCTGCATATTCAGGCGGAGTATTTGAAGTACAAAAAGCATTCCTACTAGCCAAGGATCAGGCGTCGGTAAATGCTTTAGCCGCCATGCTGCAAAAATTAAAATATGTATACCCGTACCACCAGGCTATTGGGTATTACCTTGAGAGAGCCGGATATAGTCCAAGTATGCTGGATTTACTGCGTCGCTTCCCGATGAATTTCGACTTTTACCTTGCGCATGAAATGGGAGAAACGGAATACGTCAAGGAATGGCGGCTATACGTTCCAAAGGGGTTCTAATTTGGCAACTTGCTTAAGCACAAAGTCAAAGTAGTGGTCGAACTCTTCCAACTGAGTCTCTGCGTCGACTGTAGCGCGCACAGAGGGGAAATCTGCACGGTGGAATTCACGAAACTCTGCAATCTTGCCGAGCAATGAAAGCGGCACTCTTTTAGCTTGAAACATACCCGAAAGGGTATTCAAGTTGTCTTCTAATTCAAGATCGATACAAAGTTTTGTCATCAGCACATGAATGTCCACAAAGTCACGTGCCCGCGCACTGCCCGGTCTCATCCGCCTAATCACGGGGCCATATTCTGGCATTTGTTGACAAATTGCTCGCAGTTTTTCGCACACAATCATTTGCGGCGAATAAACATAGATGCGGTAACCATCAACATCTGCTTCCTGCTTACCTACCGTGTACTCGAACCGACTCACATCGATTAAGAACTTTTTGCCTTGGCCGATCGACACTGCTTGCCGTCTAAGTTCAACTATATCGCCTTTATGCTTTTCATAGAGGTCAAGCGGAATCAGTTTGAACTCGACCGCATACCCTCCCCAGAAATCAGCCATCTCTTGAGTAATCGGATCCGGCTTAGCTTCCATTTTGACATCGAACACTGCATATCCATTCTGCACAAACGTTTTGTTAAGTGCCTTACTAATCCGTTGACAGAACTCTTCCTGATTCCCAGGAAAATCATGCTGCATAGAAAAATCGAGATCAAGTGAAGCTCTAGAACCAAGTTGATGAATCAAATTCAACGCATTACCGCCTTTTAATACGAGATTGTCGAACAACTCGTCATCAGCAAACATTGCTGTTACGGCAACACGCTTAATCTGCTCAAGGCTCAATCCAGAGTTTACTTTTTTGAAATTTATTCTCTTTGTCATATTCATCGTACCGTTAGGCAATTTAGCATAAAACACACCTTATTAAATTTTCCCACAGAACATGTGCAGTTCCTACCTTATGAAAAGCCCAGGAACAAGTCCAGAGCCATGAGTGTTACGATTTTTTTAAAGATGAGCTCCAGAAAAAACGGGGACTCGCGCCACTTCTGGCGTGAGTCCCCGAACAGATTAAAAGAAAATCTCATCAGGCGGTTTCAGCTTCCGCGTCCATCGCACCGGCGTTGTCCTTGTCGAGATCGAGCGCTGCGTTGATCTCGCGTTGGCGTACCAGCAACTGCGTGAGCCTTTCCTCCTTTTCGAATGGCTTGACCAGCTCCGAGAGAATATCGGCCAGACGCTTTTCTGTCCGTGCCATCTCGTCGCAGGCTTCTGCCAATCGTCCTTCCAGGCTGTTGGCCACGTTCTCGACCACCCTGACCATCCCTTGCGGGCTGTCTGAATGATGAGCCATATAACCGCGCCGACCTTTCAGGATGAAGCATGGGCCGTCATCGGCTGTTGTCGGGATGGTCACTTCGAGATCGAAGCCGGCAAATTGCCCAACCGTTATTTCTCCCGGCGAGGATGTCCAGTTCCCGAACTTCCGGGTTCTGGCCTTGGCCTCTATATAGCACCGATGAAGCACCTCTCCCGCTGCTGATCGTTCGATGTAGCGTTTTCCGTCGATCACCATGCTGAAGCGGTTACCTCGCACATCCGCGCGATCCGCAATGTCGGCTTCTACCGATCCGATACGTTCCCGTATCTTCTCGATTCTGCCCGGCAAAGTCGCCGACTCCCGCTGGTTCGTCCATCGCTGGTTGTCCCATTGGGATTTGAGCAATGAAAGCTTCGCGACTTCGGAATCGATGCCTGCCTTTTCCATCACCAGCGGATTGCCCGATGCCAAGGCCTTCACCTCGGCATAGGACAGCGCGGCCAACTCCACGTCTTCCGCACTGCGCATTCCGGTATCTCCCCGCATGACTTGGGCGATGAAGCGTGCCTTGGTTTCTAGGGTCTGCCAGATGTAGGCATCGAACGAGGCCTCGGTGACATAGCGGATGATCCGCACGTCTTCGTTCAGGTTGCCCTGTCGAATAATGCGCCCCTCCCGCTGCTCGACATCCGATGGCCGCCAAGGCGCATCCAGATGATGCAACGCCGCCAGACGGGTCTGGATGTTGGTGCCGACGCCCATCTTCAAGGTGCTGCCGAGGAGGATGCGAATCCGCCCTTCCCTCACCGACTTGAACAACTCTGCCTTGGCGGCATCGCTATCGTAGTCGTGGATGAAGGCGATCTCCGTTCCCGGCACACCCATTTCGACGAGCTTTGCGCGAATGACGTGATAGACACTGAACCGTCCATCGTCAGTCGGTGTGCTGAGGTCGCAAAACACGACCTGTGTCCCTCGAAACGCTGCGGTTTCCCGCCATATCCAGAAGACCTTGTCCGCACACTGGCCGACCTTGCCGCCCTGAGATTCCGGGCTTGAAGGATCAACCAGCCGCATGTCCAGCGCACCCTTGCGGCCATCGTTGGTCACTGCCAGCATGTTGTCTTCGCTGGGTGATACTTCGCCGTTGCGTATTGCTTCCGCGCGGGCGACTAATGTTGCAACAAACGCCTTCAACTCCGGCGTCGGCTTGGCCGTCACGGTTTCCAGATGATGCCTGGGCACCGGAAGTTTCAGCATGTCCGCCGTGCGTATGTCGGCCACTTCCCGGAACATGGTCATCAGTTCCGGCAAATTGACGAACCGTGCGAACCGCGTGTTCATGCGGTAGCCGCCACCATCCGGCGACAACTCCAGGGCAGTTACAGATTCCCCGAAGTTGCCCGCCCACGTATCAAACTGCGACACATGATTGGAGCGCAGCGTCATCGGCTGCAAGTAGCGTTGCATGGTCCACATCTCGGCCATCGAGTTAGAAACCGGTGTCCCTGTTGCGAACACCACACCCGAACGACCGCCCTGCTTTTCCATCACATGGCGCGTCTTCACGAACATATCGAAGGCGCGCTCCGAGTTGGCGTTTGGCAGACCTGCAACCCGCGTCATTTTGGTGAAGCGGTACAGGTTCTTGAAGTAGTGCGCCTCGTCTATGAAGAGATAATCAATGCCCAGTTCCTCGAACGTGAGCATGTCATCCTTCTTCGACTTGGCCGACATTTTCTCCAGCCTCGCGAGCCATATCTTCTTGGCCCGCTCCAACTCCTTGACGATGCGATTCCCCCGCTTGCCTGATTTCGAGGCCATTAGTGCGCACTCGATTTCGTAGACTCGCGCTTCGATGAACGACTCCATTGCTTCGTCGCTCATCTTGATCCTCTCGAAAGAGGCGTGGGTAATCAGCACCGCATCCCAATCTCCGGTGGCGATCCGGGACAGCAGCGTCCGGCGTTTGTCGCCGACCAGATCATCCTTGCTGGCCATCAGGATGTTGGCACCCGGATAAGCCCGCAAAAACTCTGCTGCAAACTGCTCAAGCATGTGGTTTGGCACCACGTAGCACGGCTTGCTGGCCATGCCCAAGCGCCGCAACTCCATCCCTCCACAAATCATCGTCAGGGTTTTCCCTGCACCGACCACGTGGGCCAGCAGAGTGTTAACCCCGCCTGACACGATCCGCCAGATGCCATCCTTCTGATGACGATGGAGGTTGTACACCTCGGAAAATCCCGGCAAAGAGAGCCATGAACCATCGAACTCTCTCAGCCTGACCGCATTGAACTGGTCGTTGTACATCCTGACCAGCCGCTCGCACCGCTCGGGATCGGCGAACACCCAGGAACGGAACTTCTCCTTGAGTGCCTGCTGCTTTTCCCTCGCGGCAATGGTTTCTTCGGTGTTCACGTGATACCGGTCAGTAACCGGGTCACGATCCCGAATCGTCGGAACCATCTGGTTGAGCGTAACGACAAACAATTCGCCCGCAGCGATGCGCCCCGTGCCGTAGGTTTGAGTCGAGGCTACCGACTTCTCCCCCTGCCAAGGCACATCAACATTCCATGCCCCGGCTTCGGAACCGAACTCCACCGCACAACCATCGCATTCCAGAAGATGATCGAGGAATGCCGCATAGTCACGCGACGGGATCCAGGTCGAGCCTATCCGTGCATCTATTTCACCCGGCCCCAAATCAGGCGGGATGACCGCCTTCAGTGCCTGGACGTTATGGCTATACTCATCCCCAGCCACTTCCGCATTTTCAAGCTTGCTGCGGACGTTGCCGGAAAGATAGGCATCGGAGGTTTCCCATTGCGAGGACTCTGGATTGAGGAAGATCAAACCTCGATCCGCCATGTCCGGAATAAACTGCATCCACTCCTGCCCAAGCAAGGACTCCATCAACGAAACGTCGATCCGTCCGCGCTCGTGCAGGGAAACCAACAGCGCCTCTTCGGCACATGCACACCGCTCAACCTTGCGGACGACCCCTACCGTTCTGCGGTAGAAAATGTCCGCCTTCTCCGCCGTGCCACTCTCCGGATCAAAATTCTCCAGAGACAGCAGCAGCGGCAGATCGGGATCGCCCTTGAACGCCAGCTTGTTGGCTTTTGCATGGAGATAGCCATGCTTCGCCACAAAGCTGTCATAGGCCACGTTGAGCGCCAGCCGGTAACTACCCAGCAGACTATCGTCCGCAGTGGCATGCTGGACATGGAGCAGTTTTCGCGCGGCATTGCGGATCGCCATCAAACCGTGAATCCGCTTGGCTACCGTTGCCGACAACGATCCGTCGATCACCAGCAACTCCTGCCCTTCCGAAACGGCCAGACGGCCATCAGGAGTCAGGCAGTACGCCCCCGGTTTGACGAACTCAGGTGCCGCGACGCGAATGTCACGCCGCGTATTCACAGACAGCTCAGCAGCACGGGGGGCGTAAACACCCTCGGGCAACCTTGCTATCCGCTCCACCAGCGCCGCCTTCACATCGCCGTCGAAGATCGCCGCATTGGCGAGGCCAAAGCCATTTGACTTCTGCCCCATGCGGCCGATCAGCATGTCCGGGTTCTGGACATACCAACTCGACACGAACAAGCGCCGGTAACCCTCACACATTTCCTGCGGAGCCTCCATGACACCAATCCAATCGTCGGATGCCTTCTCGCCTTCCTCCAGCTTTTGCAGGAAGACAATATCCGTCGTGACTTCGGTATTGGCGAGGTGTGAAAACGTCCCGGACGGCAGACGAATCGCACCGACGAATTTGGCGTTTGCGCTGATATAACGCCGCGCCTGATCGTCCCACTTGTCTAGCGTACCGGCGGAAGTAATGAACGCCACCAGCCCACCCGGACGCGTTACTTCCAGAGCGCGACCAAAAAAGTAATCGTGGATGAGGAAGTTCGCATACGGTAGATTCCGGTCATCCGGCACCTGATAATTCCCGAAAGGAACATTCGAGATCACCAGATCGAACCAGTCCTTGGGCAGCCTGGCTTTCTCGAAACCGGCCGCCATCGTCCTGACACCGTGATGCCCATAGAGGCGCGAAAGGATGCGGGACGACACGCGGTCAATCTCGATTGCCGTTACTTCCGAAGCTTCTGCCAAATCCTTCGGCATGGCTCCGATGAAATAACCGACTCCCGCAGAAGGCTCCAGAACGCGACCGCCCCGGAAACCCATCCTGCGAACGGCATCCCATATCGCCTCGATCACGAATACTTCCGTGAAGTGGGCATTGACGACACTGCCCTTGGCGCTCTCGTAATCCCCGCCCAGAATTTCCGGCATGGACTCGGCTCTCGCCTTCCACGTCGGCTCGTCCTGATCGGGATTGAACGCCTTCGGTATTCCGCCCCATCCGGTGTAGCAGTTCAGAACATCGCGCTCTTCATCCGTCGGCGGTTGGTTGTCCGCTTCAAGACGATGCAGCAACGAAACGGCGGCCATGTTCGCATCGAACTTGGTGACATCGCCTCGCAGCTTCGAGTGCAACACCGGATCAAGGCTGGGCCAAAGAGTCCGAGATGGCTTGCTTGCGTGGATCGTTGTCGGTACAGCTATCGACAAATCCAGCGCACCATCTTCATTCACTGGCACGCTGACCTGCGCCTGATCTACCGACGGAAAAGCGATGATCTCCGCCGTCTGAGTGAAGCATGGAACAACATGAAGTGAATCGTCCGGGGCCAGACCCGGAAGCCACATCGTGGCCTCTGCAAGTTTCTTGAGTTTCACGTGTATCTCCTGGAAAAACCGGAGACACGTATCCCTGCCGGGGTGTGTCCCCGGAAGGGTTAAATGAACAACTGACCGTCATGGAGCGCCAGCTCTCGCCAAGCGCCACAAGACCTGATGCCTTATCGAATCTCAGCGATTACCGAGACCGTCAGCGTGTTGATGATCGAAAAGCCATTTCACGCTGCATGCCGCAATTGCTTTCTCGGCAGCCCGTGGCGATACGCTTTTCGGAATTTCGATACGGCAATGTTCAGCGGCGTCGAAACCATGAGCTGACGACTTGTCCACGCACAACTTCGACGCGTGACGGTTTTTGCACCGACCGCATTGATCTCTTCCTCGATGGCAGAAATCAGCAGGTCATCCAATGCGTCCAACTGCATTGACGATGCCGTGATGAAGCGCTCTGGCGTCAGGCCGTAACCGGATACGAAATCGGCACGACTGAGGTTGGCGAGATCGCAATCCTCATCAAGCTGCTGAACCGGATAGGTCACAACAGCCAGCTTGGATATTTCAACCTCCTTGACGGCCACACGCACCAACCCGCACTCCAGCAACGGTTGCATCCATTCCTTTCGCTCCAGCATGTTCATCGACGCGCGATGACCATATTGAATCGGTTCGAACGGAATGCCGTGTTGCCGCAAAACGCTTGCCGTCGATTCCAATGCACTCACCACCATCTCCAGTTCGGAGTCGTAGGACTCTTGGAGAAATGCTTCGTAGCTGACATCAGCATCGATCTCACCAGACTGGATGAGTTTTGAAAACGCCTCTACATCCAACCAGGAATCAATATCAACGTAAAACAAGCGGTGCTCCATGCTCGGAAGCCAATTACCTACTCCCATGGTCTATCTCCTTAAAAAATGCGGAGACACAGGCCCCCTTGCGGGATGTGTTCCCGCTTGGGTTATGGCCTGATGGCCGAAATGTTTTACGACTGCTTTAAGCCGTGCTTCCCATCGCCAGATGCTGTTCGCGCTTCATCAGTCCAAGATGAACCAGATAGTGCTTCAGTCCTGCAAGGTCGCTACGGTGTTGCATCCAGCCATCCTCGAAAATCTCAAAACCCATGATCTCGAAAATGCTCCGGCCACGCGTGTTACGAACATCGGCATAGAAACAGCCGCGCTCGTCCAGATTGATGAAGTACCGGTAGACGGCACCCCTGCTAAGTTGAGTCATGACGCCTCCATAAGTAATGCGGAAGACGCCATGCCCCTTGCGGAGGCTGACGCCCCGCAGGGTTATAAAATGCTGTTTGTTTCTAGCGGCCAGCTACCGCCTTTCAGTTCCAGCCCAACGGGCAGGTACAGAATCCGCTTTCCGCAAAAGGCTGCCCAACCCTTTCTGGAAAGCCCGGCGTTGCCGCCGGGTAAATGCCCTGTTCTCATCCGCGCTTGCGACTTCGCTTGCGTTTCGGAAAACCAAATCGGGCCCATGTTTCCGGATCGACGGGAAGCGGTATCGCCCGGGCATTTTTGAGATTGACGAAAACGCCGTGATAGGCGATCTGTCCGTAGCGGAATAACTCCCACAGGAGATTCAAGGCATAAAGCGAAACGCCCCTGTTGACGAAGAGCGATTGCTTTTCGAGCGCATCCGCCAGACTGCATGACGGTGTGTTGTCATCGGCTTCCTGCGTCTCGTCCCCGATCTCAGGGAGCAGGTCTATTGCATGCGGCAGGCGTTCGACACTTGGCTTGTCCCATCGAGATGGCACTTGGCCCAGAACAACCTGACCATCGTGAAGCCGATTGCCCAGATCAAGCCAGTAGCCGCCACCGCCACGGGATACCGCGTCAAGGATTGCCTTCCTGGCCTTGCGATTGTCCACGCAGCCGATCACCAGATCGGTACGCAGATTTTCGTTGCCGGTCAGGCGCTGCGTTTCGGCTTGCCATGCGGTGCCCATCGCCATGTTGATGCGATTGACGAGCACCGTCGCCTTCGGAAGCCCCACATCAGACGGATAGAACATCTGCCGACCGACATTGGCTTCCGATACCTGGTCGCTGTCTATCACCGTGACCTCCAGCCCGCCGGGATGCCCCAGCGCGATCATGGCCGTGTGAAGCTGGGCCAATCCCGTCAACATCTGTGAGCCTGTGCCGCCAGCGCCGATCACCGCGATGCGAACTTCCCGCGTGAGGAGTTCAGGAGAGAGTAGATGTATAGCCATCATCCCCTCCCTTCGTATCCTCCGCACCGAAAGCCAGCGGCAGGAACAGCCCGTTAGCGCATAGGCGGAAAGCGGTAGAACAACGAGCCTTATCGCAGTTACCGACAACACCAGCGATCTTGAACTCACCCCTGTCATCACGATCATCTTCAGACGAGAAGAAGGCCGATAGACGACCGTGGGAGTGAATATCAACCACCAGATGCTCACCTTCATCGAGATTCGGTCGCGTATAGCGAACGTGGCTGCACCCGGCGGAAAGTTCTTCCAGGCGTTCCAATCGCATATCGCCAGTTCGTGCATTCCACACTATCCAGCCCACGCATTCATCCGGACACCGCTCTGCGGCGTAACGGAAAAACTCGAATACCAGACGGCGAGGAATCTTGCCAAATGCAAGCAACAGCTCCCGACCAACGACACCGTAAGGCATGGGCACATTCCGCTGGCAAGCCAGAGGTGTGCGCAGATACATCCATGGACGACGCGCTTCCAGCCACAGCCCGTCGCCGGTCACCAGAAATCGGTGGCCATTGCCGGTCATGGGCTCGAAAGCACTGTACCGAGGCACCAAAGTTACTGGCGCCGATTGTTGCAAAGCAATATCGCGCGTATCCATTCACGCCTCCGCTTCCAGGACAGATGCCTCGAAGGTTTCGATCAGCGTCTTGCCCGTGGGAACGAGCAAACGTGTTGGAAACCTGGCAAATCTGCCATCAAGCAAGTCACGCCACAGGGCAAATGGGCCAGCCCGGTAACGGGTCAATCCCTTGGCCGTATGGATGTTCGGATGCGTGAAGTAGGAACGGAAAAATGCTTCCTCCCATGCCTCGCTCTGATACGCCATATCGCCTTTCGGCAACCGGGCATTCCCCACACAGATATTCCCTGTGTTCCAGACGTTGAAGAATGGCGCGACAAATAAGTTCGTATCTGCATCGGGACGTTGCCGCCCCTTGTAGACAAATATCTTCCACGCCTTGTTGGTCACGATGAATATCAACCCCGGACACGGAACACGTCCGGTACGCGCCCCCAACTCCTTGCAGTCGAACCAGACCTGCCTGGGTTGTGGCTTGCTGAACCAGACGAAAAACCCCGGGCCTTCGGCGAGCACATGGGGCGGCTTGAGAGCAGGCCGCACCATCGCCTTGGGATCCAGAATCCTCATCAGCGACATGAGTCCAGATTTGCTTGCGGGGACACCTGCCTGGATGATGGGCTTATCTGCATCATCCGTTGATACATCGTGAACCGAAGCGAAAGCCGGATTGCGGCTTGCATCCTGATAAACGAGGATGGCATTACTCAGCCGGTATGACTGGCTGCTTGAAAAAGTGCTGACACTGATTGTCATGGCGACCTCCAAAAAAATGCGGAGGTGCGCCACCCCGTACGGGGTGACGACACCCCCGCAGGGTTGAAAAAATTCAGACCGGCTCGGCAATACAACCGATCAATCTATCCAGGGCCGAAAGCAATTGCAGGCCCAGTTCCGCTCTACGTTGCCATGCGGCAAACCCCTCGAGATCGAGAGGCACCGCCTGCGCGCCGAAAAGATCGGTGTAACCGTCGCTGACACTGTTCGCATACTCGATAAAATCATCGAACACGCGCTCCAGCGGGTCATCGGCACCCCATCTCAGGTAAGCCCCGAAATAGACGCATTCGACATCCATGCCTTCGAGGCCCGGAAGCCCACCACCATCGGGCTCCAGCCGCTCAACATCGAGCAACACTGACGCCAGTGGCGCCAACTCACCTCCGGCAGCCGCTATCTCCCCCAAGGCCGAGTCATCCAGCACTCGCTTGGGATCTATCACCCAGTTCGGGAAATGGCCGTCGAACCAATCGGGCGAAATGGCCTCCTCCATATCGGCGGCGGTCATGCCCATCGCGGTCATTTCCTCGACCCAGTCATCCTGCTCGCTGCTGCCCTGCCAGTGAATGTATTCACAGACTTGCCGGGCCGTTGCCGGGGTATAAGCGAAGAGTGTTTTCCCGGAGGCACGTTGCAGCCAGTAAAGCGCCGTCTCGCCCAAGCCGGGACTTGTCGTCTCAATGCGAGTGATTCGATCCTTCAATGACAGCCACACCACCTGCTCGGACTGTAGCGCCCAATACCACTGGTTCTCTTCATCCTGTTCGGTGGAGAACTGCAATCCATAGCTGATCGCTTCCGCTCCCGTGGCCACCAGAGCACCGAATGCAAAGTGCTCCAACTGACCAGCATGCCGGTTAATCCAGCGGGCGAAAGCCTGCTGCACCAGCGACTGCGGCATACCCGACGCATCGGCTTGAATCTCCCCCGCATCCAGCCAGCGAAGCGCCAGCATGGACCAACAGCGGAGATCAAGACACGGGTCGAGGCTGCTTCTCAGCTCTTCCCCGAACCTTGGCAGGCTCAGAGGATCAGTGGCTGGACGAAAGCGTCCGGCTGGCAACGTTCGCCGGGCTGCACCTTTTCCTGGGATCGCAGCACCAAGCGTTGCAAGGCTTGTACGCATAATTTCATCTCCTCGTGATCGAAGGCGGGAACCCCTTTCGGGATCCCCTCTTCAAGTTGCGAGAAGTCGCCATCGGCACCGGCTTGTAGCCGTTCCTTGAGCGACACCATGGCCTACCCCTTCCGAACGGCCCAGCGGATCAGGCAATCAATTCCCCGGAAGAAACGCCGGATGGCGTCCTCCAGATAGTTGTCTGCCGCAATCCCCGCCGGGCGCAGTTCGATATAGGTCAATCCATCTTCACGTCGGCGAACGACAACACCTAGCCGGCTCTGAGGCGCCGCGCCCTTGGTTCCGACTGCGCGCCGGAAGGTATAGACGAGACGATCCCCCTTCTGCTCAGGCCCCTCAATGGAGGCCGTCGTGATTTCCGGGTAGGTGGCGGAATAGACATCCCTCACCTGCTCCGGGCTCAGTTCCGGCCCAGGGTCAGGTAATGCAATGCCGTTGTAAGCGAATGAACGCAGCAGCTTCTGTACGGTAATGGTCATGGCCGCCTCCTCATGCAAAAAGATTTTCTTCGGCCTGACTGCCCGCCGCTTCCGGCTCGCCGCCTTGCTCATCGTCGCCCTCATCGTCAGCCACTGCTGGCTCGACTACTTGGGCGCCTTTGCTGATCGCCTTTTCCGCCTTCTTGTTGGCGTCCTTTTTGGCCGCTTCGAGAATGGATCGGGTCGCTTCGAGCTGTTCGGCAAGCGATTTGTGCTCTTCGGCATAGCTTTTGAGCAATCCGACGAACTGGTCGTCGAGTTCCTCTGCCGTGCCGGTGAGAACCAGCGGCGTGGACAGCGCTTCAACGTCCTTTGCCTCTTTCGGGGTGGGGCGCACCGTGACGATAATCGCCCCATCCCGGCCTGACGACAGCGTGACGGCAATCGCCGCGCATCCATCCAACAACGATTTGAGTTCTTGAAAAAACATGGTGGTACCTCCATAGAAAATGCAGGCGCACCACGACCCCTGCGGGGATCGTGATCCCCGCGTTGGGTTAAATTAAAACTACGTTACTCGGCGCTATACCGCATCGAACGCGGCACCTTGCCCTCATAGGTGAATGAGCCTACTTTCAGCAACGCCTTGATGAGCTCGTCCTTCTTTCCTGACATGGCCTTGGCAAATGCACCACCCATGCAAGACTTCAGTCCAATCTCATCGCACACCGCCTCGATCTCGCTCTTGGTGAGCAGCTTCAGAAAGTCCTCGCAGAGCTTCCAGTGCCGCGCAATATCAATTTCGAGGTACTTGAGGAGTTGCACCAGCGTCTTCTCCTCGACACCATCAGCCGCAGAGGCAGCAAGCCCCATGAGCATCTTGTCCCTGATGGCTTCATCCGCCGTCGAGACAACACGGGCAGCCTCGTCAGTCTTCAACGAGAAATCCGCATACTCCTGCCCCATGAGAGAACCCAGAGCCTTGGTCAGCTTGCTGTCGCTGATGTGCCGGGCATTGCCAGACAGCGAAAGCGCAATGAGCACCGTAAGATTTCTCTCGCGATCCAACATCAACTCGCGCCTGAGCGCCTTGCGCCATACATCCAGCCGGTAGTCCCTGACTTTTTGCGAGTCCTGAACCTTTGTTTCGGCCTTGGCAGCGGCGGCAGTTTTGCTGGCAGCTTTTTTGGATGGCTCGGTTGCTGGTTTGTGCTGATCCTTTTCCACCTTGATACGCAGCGCCACCTTCTTGGCATTGCATGCCGCATCGAAGCACAGATCAGGATAAACATTGCCCAGCTTTCCCGGCACCCCGGAAACGGCGGCACCGAAGTTCTTGCAGGCACGGCAGGCTTTCGCCTGCTCCTCGCCCACACCGGTATCGCCATCAGCCACGAGCCGCAACAGCGTGAAGTTCTCTCCAGGGCGGACAATCCGAGTGGTCGGATAGTCGTCGCTCAGAGATGCCCTCTTGGCTTCGAGTACAGCCTCGGTCTTCGCGTCGTAACAGGCACCGTGAGTGCAGTGCCCTGCGGAGATCGCTTCCCCGAAAAGGGCTTGCTGGTTGCCCGAGTTATGCTGGCATCCGGCACATTCGCCCTTGTCGAAAATGGCGCTCCCAAGCGAACGCGAGATTTGCTCAAGTTGCCCGCGAAACTGGACAACCGTTGGCAGGGCGGACTGGGAGAGAAGCCTTTCCAGAACCGCATCCTGCCTTTCTCGCGTCACGACGGCCAACAGCTCGGCGTGGCCCAACTGAATACGCCGCTCAGATAAGGCCTTTCGGACTTTTTCAGAGCAGTTCATCAGCGCAAGCCGCTTGTCGAGCGTTGAGCGCGACCAGCCAAGACGGCGCGATGCTTCGTCCCGGTCACCCTGGCAACGGCCAAGAATCTTGGCCGCAGCTTCGGCTTCCTCGGTCGGGCTCATGTTGGCGCGCTGGACGTTTTCGATCAGCGCGGCCTCATCGGCTTCGCCGTCATCCAGATCGCGAATCAGTGACGGGATTTCGTAATCATCCCCGAACACTTTCTTCGCGGCACGCCACCGGCGTTCACCGGCAACGATTTCGTACCGCCCCGTGTCACGGGGACGAATCAGGATCGCCTGAAGCACGCCTTTTGATTTGACGGACTCCTCAAGCTCCGCCATCTCGGATGGGTCAAAATAACTACGTGGGTTGCGGCCAGGAAAAATGCTCCCGACCTTGATTGATGCTTGCAGTTGCATTATTGCCTCCAATGAAAAAGGCGGGCAGCCGCAACCCATGACGGGATGATGACTGTCCCGCCGGTGGTTAATGTGTGTGGCGTTGCCGGTATCTTTCCAGCACCTGTTCCAGAATTTCTTCGGAATTGATGCCGAACAGACGACAGCACGCCATGAATGAAAATGCGTTTGACCGCCCCTTCGTCGCCAGCAACCATTCGAGAACTTCCGCCCGCGTTGCGGCGGATGCCCTCAAATCAAACAGGTCATGCAGCGACTTTTCCAGCAGATACCCATGCAGCCTGACGATGTCATCCTCAGTCCACGGGGTAATTTCTCCGCTATCTGCAACACTGCCTGCGACCGACGACGCTTGGGGTTGGAACGCCTGTTCGTCTTCCATGCGCATGGCCGCCTCCGATGTTGATTGCCGACACCCCCGATGAAGATGGGGGCATTGACTCGTTCTCTCAGGCCGATTTTTCATCAGGCTTGAAAAGCTGGAGCGGCTCAACGTCGAGACGGTAGCCATTACTTTCGATGGCGCTCATTTCCCCGCCTCCCCAAAAATGTCGCATACTTGGGAAGAGGTGCCGCTCAAGGCATCCTTGCGTCTGCGATAGGAGATCAGCAACTGCTCCAGCTCATTGCCTTCAAAGGACTCTTCTGCCCGGAGAAAAACTTCGTCCAGCTCACCGACTGTTGCCGCATTACCGATGGTTGCCAGCATGGCCCCGAGCTTTCCGCCAACTTCGCGGACAGGGGTTGAAACCGTGTTGCCTTGCCCCTGCTCATCGGCATCCTGTTCATCGGTTTCATCATTGACGACCGGTGCCCAGGAACCGTTGATAGCATCGGTGATCTCGATATTCTGGGTTTCACCGCGCTCGTGCAATTCATCCATGGCAAGTGCCAAGGCAAGTTCAGGGGACTTCGGCAGCAGATTGCACAGGCGGCGGATGACCGTCTTGAGGCCCATCGGAATGAAATGCGTATCCCATGTGCTCTCCTTGCGGTATCTCTTGGCCATCTGGTAACCACGGGAGTTATCCCGCACCTGCTCGACCTGTTCCTTCGACATGGCGAGGAAAGTTCTTCCGCCATCCTTGAAAACAGCGACTGCGTAGAAGCCAATAATCTGGCCTCTCTCCTCGTCTCCAGCGGGAAAGCCGTTCTTCTTCAACGGCTCGTGCATCAGCGTGCGATTCAAGCCAAGCACGATGTCGAACTTGTCGTTGATCCGCACCTCGTGAGGATAGATGTCCTGCACAAACCCGCTGTTGCGTGCGAGCTTCATGAGCCCCTGATAACCGGGGATCAACTGGCACTGACTGCCAAACGGGACGAGGTGAGCTTCGCCCATCAAGCCGACTTCCAATCCCAACTGACATGCCTGAATGACAGCCGCAAAGACGCTGCGCGGATCCGTTTCAGACAATTTCGGATTCAGTCGAAAAGCGGTCAGCGCGGTTCGCGTCATGCGTTCCGCATTCAGATGCTTGGGCAGCGCACGGGCAATTTCACCCTTGAACCGCACCAGCATGGCCGGGAAAGGCACCACGTTGGCCGTATTCCCCTCGCGGGATTTTTGTAAATTGCGCAAAGTTTGAGTCATGGGTATCTCCAATAAAAATGGCGGAGACACCATGGCCCGGAAGCGGGGACTGGTATCCCCGCCGGGGTTGATAAACTACTAAGGAAACCGCCGATCAGGCGGCGTACAACTCGAAATCTTCGGCGTTGGCCGCCCACCGTGGCAGCGAAATCAATTCGATCTCGCCACCCGGCTGGTAAGCTGGCCAATTACCCGATTCCTGGCACCACTTCAAAAGCTGAAGCGCCGCCCGATACTTCTTGCGACCGACTTCGATAACTTCCGGGTCAGCCCGATAGACTGCTACCGCATGTGGCGGCTCCTTTTCGGCTGCGATGAAGATGAATGGAAGCTCCATCCCCGTTACCGCCTTGATCCCGTCCACGTAAAAAGCTGCCTGCACGTCGTAGCCCAATGTCGCCATAGCACGTGAGAATCCGGCAGCACTCGCATCGACACAAGACTTGAGGTCGGTGATGACTTCTCCGGTGAACCAGTCCGGACGGCATTTGCATGCAATCCCGGTGGCTGGATCGTTCCAGAATACCGACAGTTCTGCATCGCCACGGCTGAGCAGCTTGGCCGCTCCCTGATGGGAATGGACAGTTGCACGTATCAAGGTAAGCGTGGCCAACTCCTCTGATGTGATCAGTGTTTTGCCCTGATTCTCAGCGTCGAACTTTGCAGCAGCTTCCTTGCCTTCCTTGGTGCGGCGGTCGAATTTCCCGGCCACTGCGACTTCTTCAGAAAAACGTTTTGGTTCCAGAATGAAAGAATGAACCGCACTGCCGAAAGCCATCGCTGGTGTCTGGTGGTGCGGATAATCGAGGTATTCACGAAAGTGGGCCGGACTCTTGAGCATCTTGACGATGCCTGTGTGTCCGATTGCCTTGTCTTCGTGATACCGCTTTGCCGGCATGACAAGCATGCCCGGGTGACTTAATTTCATGATGCCTCCGGTAAAAAACCGGAGTCACCTGCCCCTTGCGGAGACTGTGTCCCCGGTCGGGTTAAAAAATGCTGTTTGTTTCCAGCGGCCAGCTACCGCCACTTGTTCGGGCGGATAACCGCTCGATCAAATACCTGTTTCCAGAATGCGCTCAAGGAACGCACTCTGGAAAGCCCCGGAATGCCGGGGCGGGAGTCATTCAATTTTCCTGGATTTCTTTGACATGGATATTGCCTTGCGGATCATGTCGCGGGTTTCCGGGTCGGTGCGCCCTTCCTTGAGCCTCTGATAGAGATCGCAAGCAAAGGCCATCGGCAACGGATCGAAGAATTGAACGATAAAGGGATGGGATTTCATGATTTTCTCCTGAGGTTGGTTAAACAGCCACAGCGAAAATCACTCCGGGCCTGGAGTGATCCCCGCAGGTCAAAGAACTCTCGGGCGAAAGCGCTATGACCTGCGGGGGAGTCCCCCACAGGCAGTGCTGCAAATCAGATCCCAAGCGCGCGAACGATTGGGCGGCTGATGATCCAGCCGGTTATGCAGCAAGCAAGAAGTACGAGTTCCATGAGATGCCTCCATAAAAAATGGGGGCACCCCTCCCCTGATGCGGAGGCGATGCCCCCGCACGGGGTTAAAATTTCAGGCGATTACTTCAAAGGAAGCATCACCGTTAAAGCCAGAATCAGCTTCGATCCTGTTGCGACGTTGACGTATGTACGCAGGTACATCGTATTGCCGCCAGTCAATTGTCTTGTCCTCGACCACTTCGACAGCCTCGACAACCTCGGCAGTCTCAACCTCATTGACCGCATCGGGTATTGCCGCTTTCTCTTGTGGCCGGATGAAAACATTCTTCAAACTTTCAACTGCGAAGCGAAGAAATGACAGAACAACATGAAGACCTGCCAGCATGGCCAGAACGAGAATGACGCGTTCCATAAACAAACCTCCTGATGAAAATGGGAGGCTGCTCCCAACCAAGGAGAGTGACCTCCCTGTTGGGAAAAGATGAAACGAAATCTCAGAATGGCTCAATATCCGGCACATTCTCGAATGCAGGGCCGGTCGCCTGTTCTGGCTTGGCGCCAGCTTTTGCATTGCGTTTGGGTTTGCCTGGCTGCTGCGTATCCTTTTCAGGCGGGCGAGAACCCAGCATCTGCATCTCGTTGGCCATGATTTCGACCACGTAGCGATCCTGTCCTTCCTTGTCCTGCCATTTGCGTGTCTGGATACGGCCTTCGACGTAAACAGGCGAACCCTTCTTGAGGTATTCGCCGACGACTTCAGCCAACCGGTTGAAAAAGACGACCCGGTGCCATTCGGTGAATTCCTTGCGTTCACCTGACTTGCTCTTGCGGGTCTCCGTGGTCGCGATCCTGATCGTGGCAATCGCTTCGCGTTCCTTGGTATAGCGAACCTCGGGGTCAGCTCCCAGATGCCCGATGAGCGTGACTTTGTTTAATGATGCCATGTTGCCTCCTGACAATAATGGCAGGTAGGCCACCGTCCAGACGGGGCTGCCCCGCCGGGGGTTTAAGAAAATGCTGTTTATGAAGAAGGCCAGCTACCCTCACCTCGACCGCCATAGGCGGAACGAAAGATGGCCGAATTCTGTGCCGCCCTTGTCGCCGCGTGATGTCGAAATGCGTCTATTTAGGTCACATTTCAAAATTCGGTGCTGCTGTTCAATGGATACGCTCCATCCGATCACAAAGGGAGGTATCAATGGCACAAAAACAGAAATACTCATCCACGCAAATTCCATCAATCCGTCAGGACAACAGCAGGCCGTTCCTCACCCAGAAGGCCTTGCTCAATTCGCTGCACGCCCAGCAGATATTCGAGCGCGGCTATGAGATGTGCGCCAACGCGCTGTTCTCATTGAGCGTCGTCTTGCGATTCATTGGGACAGAAGAACAGGCGCAGGAAGTTGATGCGATGGTGGATAGCTTGATCAATCAAGCATTGGAGGGAATCCAGAAGGAATCGGCCCGGCTCAAGGAAATCGCGGAAAGCAACGGCATCGAAACCACCATCGGCTACACCAGCGCAAAGACAGTTGATGTCCAGATCACCTCACCGCGCTCAATCAAATTTCTGGCGATCATTCGAGAGTTCGACGGCATGATGGCCAACATGGATGCTCTCTGGCTTTCCTGCGTCATTACGGACACTCAATACGCGCGCGGGGTCTATGAATGGAAGCGGCGGATTCTTCGTCTCGCCGGTCAGGTACGGCAAATCGCCACTCGTGCGGTTCTTGCTGCACGCAGGAAGGAGACTTCGGAGGCTGTGGTTGAAGCAAGCGAACCTCAAATTGCTGAAACCGAGAAGGTGGCAACTGAATGAACATGACCGACCCAATTTTTACCCAAAGATGCATACGCCGCGACGAGCTACGAAAATTGTTACCGCTGGCAGATTCAACGATTTACGAACTTGAGAAGGCCGGAAATTTTCCGAAGCGGTTCTATCTGACCGCTCGTTGCGTGGCATGGAGCTTGGCTGAAGTTGAAGCATGGATTAAGGAACGAAGAACCGCAGTCATGCATCGGGCGGCCCATCCAGATGTTCGACACCGCAAGAATAATCCAGTAAGAAAGAGCGGGAGAAGGGGCAAGACAACCGGATAAGATGTCCCAGCTTTTCCTGTCTTGCCATTCATTTCAATCGAGGGGCTCCAAAGATATTGCCAGCGGAAGGGGATTCCGCCACAAGTTTATTCACCTGCTCGAAAATTTCGCGTCTTTCGTCTGAGCTGTACCCTTTATTCCGAAGATCCACCTTGAATGTGCGATCAATCTGCAGACTGCCATGGGCGTAGTAAAGACCATATGCTTCCCCGCCGAACAACAGCGTATCGCCCTCGGGAGACAGGGACAGCGTTGGCCGCTTTACACGGTTTGCAGCGATTCCGGCGCGAGCGGCCTTGCGCTGGCGGCGTAGCGGGGCGGAGTCGAGCACTTCCTGTTGCTTGCGCTGCTCGTATTCCTTCAGAATTTTTTCGCGCAGCTCAGCACACCGTGCCTCATCGCCCGCAGACTTGATCTCGGCAGTGGAGTTGCCGGCATTGAGGGCAGCGCGGCGGATTTTGTCGGCAGAGAGGTCAGACATTTGCCACTAAGCTGCTTTGCTTAAGATAGGCGTCACCTTTACGCCAGAAATCCAACCGTCAACCATATTGGCCCACTGCTGAAGCATGTCTCTTCTTTGTTCAGCATACTGCGCCTTGTTGTAGACAGCCCTGACTCCCTTTTGCTCATGCGCAAGACATTTCTCAATCCAGTCCGAATTGAAGCCAGCCTCGTGAAGCAGTGTTGATCCGGTTCTGCGCAGATCGTGGACAGTAAAATCATCCAGTAAAACATCCTTCTCCTTGCCCTTCTTGACCGTGGCATCAATAACACGGTTTAGTGTTGCATTGGACATCCCCTTGTCACTCTCATAGCGAGAAGGGAGCAAGAATTTCGATCCCCCTGCACAGGTCTTGAGTGCCACCAAAATATCCATAGCTTGCTGAGACAAATAAACGACATGAGCTCGCCCTGCTTTCATGCGGACAGCCGAGATAGTCCAGGTGGCCGCCTCAAAATCAACCTCGTTCCAAGTGGCATTTAGAAGCTCACCTTTCCTTACCAACGTAAGCAAGATCAAGCGCAAGGCGAGTTTGATAGTAGGAAGAGTGGCGACGTGCTCAAGCTCCCCAAAGAAAAGTCGAATTTCCTCTGGAGACAAAGCTCGATCCTTTGGCTTGAATGTGGCTATGGCTGATGGCCTGACATCATCAGCGGGGTTGGCTACTTTACTCCCGCGCTCAATCGCATAGCGAAAAATCTGCCCAATAATTTCCCGGACATGAACAGCAGTGGCGGGGGCATTCCTGCTTTTTATTTTTTCGCAAAGACTGCGAAGATCTTCCGGCGTAATCTCTCGCATCAATCTTCGTCCAAAAACAGGCGTGATGTCCCGGTCAATGATGCTCTTTCTCATGGCTCTCGTACTATCAGCCATTTGATATCCCTTTATCCAGAGTTCCGTAAATTCGCCGAACGTTTTTGCCTCTTTTGTTTTCCGCAGGGTGCGCTGTTTTTCCCTGGCCGGGGATTTCCCGGTCGCAATTTCCTTTTTTGCGGCAATCAGACATTCTCTGGCTTTGGTCAAGTTAAGACCATCTTCTCCATAATGCCCCAGAACAATCGTCTCCCTTCGCCCGTTCAAGCGGTAATCAAAGCGGAATGAAACGATGCCTGTCCGCGTAACTGCGACATAAAGCCCGTCCCTATCAACTTTTTTATAGAGTTTCCCTGTCGGCTTGAGACTTTTCAATTGGGTGTCTGTAAGCATTTCTAAATTCCCTCCATCGCTGATACCGTCAA
>FZPX01000172.1_pt1 | contig 21954 bp, 18 predicted proteins | sample 1534791 | NCBI WGS metagenome assembly FZPX01 (sample SAMEA104161951, study PRJEB21768) | metagenome | biome: subterrestrial habitat; feature: phreatic zone; material: underground water | place: France | collected 2016-06-01 | depth 60 m | reverse complement strand
TTTTTAACTGAACATGCAGTTATGGCTAAAAGTCTGCTGGAACAACTCCCCGAAATCGTCGCCAATGGCCGCAAGGAGGCCGAGCGCATTCTGGAAAGCATTGAAGGCCGCCACCGCGTCAGCCTGCAAACCCGCGAATGGGTGCTGCCCGCCAAGGACAGCGCCGAGCAGGACTGGATTGCCAGCAATGTACGCCAAGGCCACCTGCAAGGTGCTGCCGATGCGACGTGGACTAACCGCCTGATCTACGGCGACAACTTGCTGGCAATGGCCGCGCTGCTGGCGGGCGACGAGCAAACGCCCAGCTTGCGCGGTAAGGTGGATTTGATCTACATCGACCCGCCGTTCGACTCCAAAGCCGACTACCGCACCAATGTCACGCTGCCCGGCATGGAGCTGGAGCAGAAGCCCACCGTGATCGAACAGTTCGCCTACTCGGATACTTGGTCAGACGGCACAGCGTCTTACCTCGCCATGATTACTCCGCGACTGATCTTGATGCGCGAACTGTTGAGCGACAGCGGCTCGATCTACGTGCATCTGGACTGGCACGTCGGGCATTACGTGAAAATTGTGATGGATGAAGTGTTTGGGAGAAATAATTTTAAAAATGAAATCATTTGGGACTACTCATTCCGCATGATGGATTTACCCGGATTTTTTAATCGAAAGCACGATGTGCTATTTTTCTACGGAAAAAGAGGCAACACCCACTTTGTTATGCCGAAGACGGAGTGGACAAAAGATGATTTGATGAAGAGTCGAAAACAGGCCATTCACGTTGATGAAAATAACATTGAGTGGATATGGATGCCTGGGGGCAAAGGCAACTCAAAAAATAAACTACGACGAGTCGATGAAATTCTGGAAGAAGGCAAGGCCATTTCAGATGTCTGGGATATTCCAATCATCTCGTCCTCATCTAAAGAACGCGTTGACTACGCGACACAAAAGCCGGAGCTATTACTTGACCGCATCCTCAATGCCTCTTGCCCTGAAGGTGGCCTCGTTGCTGACTTTTTTGGCGGCTCCGGCACCACCGCCGCCGTGGCGGAAAAACTGGGTCGCCGCTGGATCACAAGCGATCTTGGCAAACCCGCCTGCATGGTGATGCGCAAGCGCCTGATCGACCAGAACGCGCAGCCGTTTTTGTATCAGGCCATCGGCGACTATCAGGTGGAAGCGGCCAAGGCCACACTGGGGCGCGGCTTTCGTATGGGCGATCTGTCGCAGATCGTGCTATCGCTGTATGGCGCACTGCCGCTGCCGCCGGAAGACGCGCCGCAACGCAACCTCGGCCATATCACCGCTGGCGGCAGCAAGACGCTGGTGCTGGCCGATTCGCCCAACAAACTCACCGGGGCGGCTACGCTGAAAAAGGCCATCGCGCAGCGCGACAACCTGATGGGTGGATGGGATCGGGTGGTGGTGCTGGGCTGGAACTTTGAGCCTTCGATAGGCGAGACCATCACCGCGCTGAACGACAGCCGTCTGGAAGTGCTGGTGATTCCGCCGGACTTGATGGACAGGCTGAAGAAGAAAGGCGGGCTGGACAAGCTCAGGGGCACGGTACGGTTTTCTTCGTTGCAGTATTTGACGATCAAGCCGGTTGTGCGCACCCTCTCCCCCACCCCCTCTCCCGCAAGCGGGCGAGGGGAGGAAACGCTGACCGTGCAACTGGACAACTACGTGCTGCTGTCGCCGGAGGCAATCAATCTGGACGAAGGTAACCGCGTCAAGTTGCAGGCAGTTATCAATAAAGAGCCGCTGGCCTTGATCGAATACTGGGCGGTTGATCCCGATTATGACGGCAAGGTGTTCCGCTCGGTGTGGCAGGACTATCGCGGCAACACGGACAATGACGGTGACCCGTTGCGCGTGGTGACCAAGGCGGTGCTGTCGCTGCCCGCCAAGCCCGGCGCACGCCGCGTGTGTGTGCGGGTGGTGGATGTGTTCGGTTTTGAGGCGGAAGTGGTGGTGTCGGTGGAGGCAGCATGAGTGACTTCATCCCAGCCAAGCCGTCTGCGAAAGCCAACGAGCAGCTCGCACTCTCCGCTGGCCTGACCGCCAAAACTAACCAGCTTTGCATTGGTTTGGAATATGGCGTGGCGGATATTTACGAGCTGGTCACGCCCACCACGGCGGAGTTGCTGAAATGGTGGTTTGGCGAGGACATGATCGCCGCGCGCAGCACGCTGAATTTTCATGCGGGGCAACGGCAGGCGATACTCAACGCCATCGTCGCGCATGAGGTTCTGAAATCCGGCACGCTGCTCGATCTTTATCAGCAGGCTGCACCAGATGCGCTGCTGGCCGGTAGCCGGATGAGTGAAGTGGCGCAAGCCAAACACGCGCACCCGAAATATTGCCTGAAGATGGCGACCGGAACGGGCAAGACCTGGGTGCTGCAAGCCTTGCTGATCTGGCAGTTGCTCAACAAATCGGCGGCATTGGCGGAGGGAATGGATGACGCTCGATTCACGCGGCAATTCTTGATCGTTGCGCCCGGCTTGATTGTGTATGACCGTTTGCTGGATGCTTTTTGCGGCAAGCAGATTGACGGTGTGCGCGACTTTGCCACGTCGGATGTGGCGCAGTTTGCCGGGTTGTTCATTCCCGAAGCGTACCGTGAATTGGTGTTTGGTTTTGTGCGCGGCAATGTGTGCGACAAGTCGGAGATCGGCCTGAAAGCTACGGGCAACGGCATGATCGCCATCGCCAACTGGCATTTGCTGGCGGAGGTGGAAGAGCTGGAAAGCGAGGAGGAAATCGCGGCACCGGGCGCAATGCTGGAGCCGCAACAAGTGATTGATGCAGTGCTGCCGCTGACACCGGGGCGCGCTACCGGCAACAGTCTGGATATGCTGGATCGCCGCTACGCGCGCGGCAATGTGCTGGAGTTTCTGGTCGGGTTGCCGGATTTGATGGTGTTCAACGATGAAGCGCATCACATCCACGAGCTGAAGAAAGAAGGCGAGACGAGCGAGGTGGAATGGCAGAAGAGCCTGAGCCGCATTGCCGAGAGCAAAGGCCGACGCTTTGTGCAGGTGGATTTTTCCGCCACGCCCTACAACGATGTCGGTTCGGGCAAGAGCAAACGCAAGCTGTACTTCCCGCACATCATCACCGACTTTGATTTGAAAAGCGCGATGCGCGCCGGGCTGGTGAAATCGCTGGTGCTGGACAGGCGCAAGGAAATCGGCGCGCTGCCGCTGGAATTCAAGGCAGAGCGCGACGAAGACGGCAACCCCTGTTTGAGCGAAGGCCAGCGGGTGATGTTGCGCGCCGGATTGCAGAAGCTGAAAAAACTGGAAGTGGATTTTGCGCGCATTGATCCGGTTCGCCACCCGAAGATGCTGGTGGTGTGCGAGGACACCACAGTCTCACCAGAAGTGGTCAAATTCTTGAGAGATGAAGGTTTGCGCTACGAGGGCGGACTCGATGACGAAATCTTGCTGATTGATTCCGGCAAAAAAGCCGAACTGGGCGAGAAAGACTGGGTTCCGGTGCGTGAAAGATTGTTCAGCGTGGATCAGCACGCCACGCCGCGTGTGATCGTCAGCGTGTTGATGTTGCGCGAAGGATTCGACGTGAACAATATCTGCGTCATTGTGCCGCTACGCTCCTCACAAGCCCAGATTCTGCTGGAACAGACCATCGGGCGCGGCCTGCGGCTGATGTGGCGCGATGAAGAGTACACCGACCTCAAGCGCGAGAATCGCGAGCGCATCAACACCGGGCTTGAGCCGGGCAACTTGATCGACATTCTTTCCATCGTTGAACATCCGGCATTCCAATCGTTTTACAACGAGCTGATGGCCGAAGGGCTGGCTGGCGAGACGACAGAAGACAGCGACAATACCAGCAGCACAGGCGATGTGATTGCGGTGGAATTGCGCGATGGCTTTGAGAAATACGACTTCGCAATTCCATTCATCCTGCGCGAAGCAGAATCATTTCTGGAACACCATGCGCTGGACTTGACGGCACTTCCCGCATTTACTGCGATGACGCAAGCGCAACTCACTGCGATGTTGGGCAAGGGCGATACCTTTGTTTCGCAGGATTTGCAGAGCAGCACGCTGTTTGGCGATTACCGCGTGGAGGGTGCAGTGATGAATGTCAGTGGCTACAACGATTTTCTGGCGCGGCTGACACGCCGTATAAGTCAGGCATTGAGCCAGCCACTGCCCAAAGGCAACAAGATCGCCACGCATCTGGCAAACCCATACTTGCAGACCAATACCGCCGAGTTGACCGGCTGGCTGGATGGCTACATCCGGCACTATCTGTTCGGTGCGATATTCCATCCGATGGAAGGGGAAAACTGGCGTGTGCTGTTATTGCAGCCGGTGATCGACCACATCAGCAAGGTGTTTGCCGTGGCGTTGATCGAATCGGAACATCAGGACGTGGTGGGTGCAACCGAGGTGCGCTATCGCAAATTATCAGAAGTCCCAAAGCTGATGATGCGCGAGAGCAACTCGCTGCCGGTCACTAAATGTATCTACGAGCGGCTGCCATTCCCCGCCCGCAATGGAGGGCTGGAACGCGACTTCATCGAATGGGCGCGGGCCGATACTCAGATTCACGCCTTCTGCAAGGTGAGCGAAACGCGCCATGACTTCGTGCGCCTACGTTATGTGAAGGAAGACGGCTTACCTGCGTTTTACTCGCCCGATTTTCTGGTGCGCACCGAGGACGCGACTTATCTGGTGGAAACCAAGGCACAGCAACAAACCACTCATCCAAATGTGCAAAGGAAACTAAAGGCCGCTACAGCATGGTGTGGACGTATCAACGGCTTGGATGCTGAATTGCGTGGCAATATGCCTTGGCACTATGTGCTGCTGGGCGAGGCCATGTTCCATGACTGGCGCAGCAAGGGAGCGCGGCTGGGCGAGTTGCTGAATTACGCCCGCGTGCGCCCACTGGCTGACGCATCAACGCAGGGAAAACTGTCGTTGTCATAGATGCGTTTCGGCAAGATGAGTGTGACTAATCTTGCAGGAATATGGACAGATGAAACGCTATCCAAAATTACGTGAAGTAATCCACGACGGCAGCAAGCCGCCAAAGCTGGGATCGTACACACCACCGAAGCCTTATCCTTTAGAAATTGAGGGAGCCACTCTGGGGCGGATGGGAAGCGTGGCAGGCGAGCGGGAAAGGAGCAGCGTAGCGCGACCCCGCGCAGCCTGACAGGCTGGATGGGCGGGGCAATCAAACAAACGCGCAGCGGCCACGCCTCACAAAAGCAAACCAAATCGGCGTAGCCAACCGAATAAGCATTGCCTCGCCTTGCCCGTCTCTGCGCGAACCAGCGGGCGATGCAGGGCACAAGCCAGCGGACGGTGCGCGGGGATGCAGGTTTACCCAGGGCAAGGGGTGGTAGTGCGGACGGGTGCGGCCATGCCTTTGCTTCACTTGGCCGCTGGGGGGATGGGGGGACGTTAGCGGGAAAGCGCCCCCCATATAAGCCGCGAAGCGACCACAACAAGACAAGACATAGACCGGCACGACCATGCAGCAAAAAGCGAAGGGGCGACGAAACACCAGCCCCGTTTTGCTGCCCCTCATCGCAGGTGATGGACGTTGACTTTGACTTGTGTGGCGGCATTTACCTGGAGGGCGCAAGACATAACGGCCTCTTATGCGAACCCGAAGGGCGGGAGCTTTTACCGGCGCGGACGCTTTGCATAAGACGCCTTTATGTTAAACACCGCCACACACACAACCGGCGCAGCCGACAACGCCTTAACGGCACTGCAAGGGGGCGCTACACGTTCAGGCTACCCCATGCACCAGCAGCCTGCGAACGGCGAGCGCTTGATGGCGTAGCGGCCTTATGCGAAGCCATGAAGTGCGACAGCGTGAAGCGGTTGCGGCAACGGAGGGAAACCAGCGTGTGACAGCGCGCAAGCCGAGGGCGGCTTTATGCCTTCGGCGCTCTCCCAGACTACCCATGCACTAGCCGACAGCGAACCGCAAGCACCTGGCGAGGCTTCTTTCGCTAGGCGCGCAATGGCGAGGTGACGGCGGCAACGGAGGAAACACACTTGGCTACGGAGCGAAAGCAGAGGGCAGCTTCATCGCCTTCTGCGCTCTGTCAGACACCACTGCGCTAGCGAAGGCGCGGGGCTTGCGGGTTTTGTTGCAAGCGCCGTGACTGAGCGGACAAAGGGTGGAAACTATGATGCTATTTTGGCGGAGTGTATTTCTGTGGGCGGTTAATTACGGTTCCACTGGACAAGGTAACTTGTGCGGGAAAAAGGTTTCGCGCAAAGTGTGACTCGGTCACACGGATTCTGCCGGTTGCCGCATCCTCCAGCGCCCTGGATCGGTTCAATCTGCGCTCTGGAATAGCAACACGGACTTCCTTCAGCGGGAACGCCCCTCTAACTATCCGAATTGCTGGAGCCAAGTCTGTATCGGCAGAAAATATAATGGCTTTGTCGAAAGCGTCTTCATAAGCCAGCTTCGCCAAGTACATGGCAATGTTGACGTCACTTTCTTTTTCTTCGTGCCCATCCCACTCATGTTTGCACTTGGGGCATTTGCGAGGTTTTTTCTTGAACGTTCCCATAACAGGAATGACACCAGTTGATTTCAACACCGCCACATAGTCGCGGTGTCTATCCTGCACATCTTGTGCAGTCCAGCCAGCATAAGCTGAAAAGTAGTATGCGCCGACCAGGCAGTCTTGCGTGGGATGAATGAGAGCCTTGCTGAGTGCGGATATGTCCAGCCACTTGAGGTAATGCTTGGTGTTGGTAAACCGTTTGGTTAGGGGATCAGTATTCAGCTCGTGGATGGAATGATAAAGATTGAACCCGTCTACGAAAACGATAACTCGATTCTGATTCGCCAAGTTCGCACCCTGGAAATGAAGCCGACCGCGCTGGCGGTCGGGGCCTCGGGAATTACCCCTCGGGATGTTTGCCGACACCGCAGGGCATCGGGGCCAACAGCAGTGCTGTTGGGATGATACACCCCGGCAACGCTGGTCACCGGGACTCTACGGCATGCCGTAGAGGATGATTCAGGTACGATTATGTAGCAATTGCTAAAAAAGTAAACCCCTTTGTTAAAAGCCAGCCCATTGACCAGCCAACTGAGAATCTCCCTCTACCTGTGACAATCCCGAGTTGGCCGACCACTACCGCCATGGGGCAGACATACTGAGTATCCCACCCAGACTCCCACCCAAGCCAAGGGATGCCGGATTTACTGGAAGGTGTCATTACATGCAAACCTATACACAGACTGGGTTTGCTCTATTTTAAAATCAGCGCACGGCTTTCATCAGCCAGTAACGCATATTTATCTCAATGAGGCTCAATCGTTTTCGCGTATCCAAGAATAATTGAACATTTCTATCTCATGTGGCGCTATTATCTATCCCTGAACGAGATATATGAAACAAGGGTAAACTCCGCCGTGCCAATTCCTTTGCATCTTTAAGGATTCTATAAAGAAGAACTTCATGAAATATTTGGCGTTTCTCTTCGGGGTGTTTTTGCCAGTCCACGCGCTTGCCAGCCCACCCATCCCCACGATCCCTCAGAACCAGTATTTGGAGGCGCTCTATTATTCCAGGGCGGGCCAACAAACCGGGTGCGGGTTAAGAATCACCGGGGAAACCAAGGATAATTTATGGATAAATGTATTGGTCAGTGTATCCATGAAGGAATCCGGGGCGCTATTTGGAATTTTTAAGCTGGCCGTCAAAAAAATAATTATGAGGAATGGCGAACCCCTGATACAGGATGGCAAGGTTATGTATTCAAGCATAGGGAATATCCATAAGGGCTGGATTAAAACTGATTCAGGGGTTCAGCTTCTGGCTACCAAAGATGCGGAGTACTTCCATAACGACGGGTATATGGCGTCCATGGAATTTTATAAAGCCATGGAGTTGCTGATTGCGATACCGCAAACAAATTTCAGGGTTGGATTCAGCAAAAAAGAGAATGTATCCGAGGAAGTATTCGAGTTCAATCAGCGTATCACCCAGGATGAAGCCGATAGGCTGTCATCCTGCATGAAGAGTTTAAGGGATGCAAAAAATGTGAAAATTCTGTGACAGCTTATAATTCCTTGGCATGTTCTGCTAAATACTTCGCCACACCTTCAGTAGATGCGCCCATGCCCGCTTTACCCTTATTCCAACCAGCCGGGCAAACTTCACCGTGTTCTTCGGTGAATTGCAGCGCATCCACCATGCGCAGCATCTCGTCAATGTTGCGGCCCAGCGGCAGATCATTTACTACCTGATGGCGTACCAAACCGGCCCGGTCAATCAGGAATGAACCCCGGTAAGCGACACCGCCGCCTGCTTCCACATCGTAAGCCTTGCAGATTTCGTGTTTGATGTCAGCTACCAGCGGATAGCGTACCTGGCCGATGCCGCCTTTATTGATGGGTGTATTTTTCCAGGCCAAGTGGGTGAATTGCGAGTCAATCGAAATGCCGATCACTTCGACATTGCGCTTCTTGAACTCGTCCAGACGGTGATCGAAAGCAATCAGCTCGGAAGGGCAAACGAAAGTGAAATCCAGCGGATAGAAAAATATCACGGCATATTTGCCGTCCGTGTGCTTTTTGAAATTGAAACTGCCGTTAATTTCGTTGTTGCCCATCACGGCAGCAGCGCTGAAATCGGGGGCGGGTTTGCCAACGAGGACTGACATGTTTATCTCCTAAGTAATGGTTGTGTTGGGCAGTGTAATTTAGGCTATTTACTGTTGCTGCGTCAACTTCGTGCGTCAAGTCTTCATGCGTCAAGCAAGCATGTTTGAGGCAGATCAATCTATTTGCTGCTGTCGGCAAGTTTGCGTTTCAATATTTCATTCAACTGCTCAGGGTTAGCCTTGCCCTTGCTGGCCTTCATCGCCAGGCCGACAAAGAAGCCGAACAGCTTGTCCTTGCCGCTACGGTATTCAGCGACCTTGTCGGCATTGGCGGCGATGATCTCATCCACCAGCGCCTCGATTGCGCCGGTATCGGAGACCTGTTTCAATCCTTTCGCTTCGATGATGGCGTCTGCGTCGCCGCCCTCAGCCCACATAGCGCGGAACACTTCCTTCGCGCCGGCATTTGAAATCGTGCTATCGGTGATGCGTTTGAGAATGCCAGCAAGTTGCTGTGGGGTGATCGGGCATTGCGCGATGTCCAGCCCGTCGCGGTTCAGTTGCGCGCTGACTTCGCCGCTGATCCAGTTGGCTACAAGCTTGGCTGCAACTTGGCCTGCATGAGCTTCCGCTGAAGGAGTTTCTGGGGAAGTAAGAATGCCAACTCCCTGTGACAGCAGGTGCTTCACAACACCCTCAAATAAATCTGCCATTTCACGCGAGGATGTCAGAACAGCGGCGTCGCTCGGCGATAAAGCATAACTGGAAATATAACGCGCCTGCTTGGCCTGCGGCAATTCAGGCAGCGTGGCGCGCACCTCGTCTTTCCACTGCGGCGAAATATCCAGCGGCAGCAGGTCGGGATCGGGGAAGTAGCGGTAGTCGTGCGCCTCTTCCTTGGTGCGCATCATGCGCGTCTCGCCCCGGTCCGAATCGAACAGCACGGTGGCCTGCTGTATCGTGCCGCCGTTCTCCAGCGTCTCGATCTGCCAGTGCGCTTCGTAGTTGATCGCCTGTTCGAGAAAGCGGAACGAGTTGAGGTTTTTGATCTCGCGGCGCGTGCCGAGCGGTGTGCCGGGACGGCGCACCGAGACATTGGCGTCGCAGCGGAACGAACCTTCCTGCATGTTGCCGTCGCAGATACCGATCCAGCGCACCAGCGTGTGCAGTGCCTTGGCATACGCCACTGCCTCGGCGGCAGAGCGCATGTCCGGCTCGGAGACGATCTCCAGCAGCGGCGTGCCCGCGCGGTTGAGGTCTATGCCGGTCATACCGTGAAAATCCTCGTGCAGCGATTTGCCCGCGTCTTCTTCCAAATGGGCGCGAGTGATGCGTACCACTTTTTCTTCCGTTCGCCCTGAGCCTGTCGAAGGGACATGGATAGTGACCTGACCGTTGCCCACCACCGGCAGATCGAACTGGCTGATCTGATAGCCTTTGGGCAGGTCGGGATAGAAGTAATTCTTGCGCGCGAACACCGAGCGCGGCGCCATGTGCGCACCGATGGCGAGGCCGAACTTGATCGCACGTTCCACCGCGCCCTTGTTCAGCACCGGCAGTACGCCGGGCAGCGCGATGCTCACTGCATCGGCTTGTGTGTTCGGTTCCGCACCGAACGCAGTCGATGCGCCGGAGAATATCTTTGTGTTGGTCGAGAGCTGGGTATGTACTTCCAGCCCGATGACGATTTCCCAAGTCATGTCTTTTTCCTACGGCTCATGAGGCGCGCGGCTGTGCCAGTCGGTCGCCAGTTGATATTGGTGCGCCACATTCAGCATGCGCGCTTCATCGAAGTAGTTGCCGATGATCTGCAAGCCCACCGGCATGCCCGGATTGCCATTGTTGGCCGCGCCGAAGCCGCAGGGGATCGACATGCCGGGCAATCCGGCGAGGTTTACCGCGATGGTGTAGATGTCGGACAGATACATCTGCACCGGGTCATCGCCTTTTTCGCCGAGCTTGAAAGCGGTGGAAGGCGAGGTCGGCCCCATGATCACATCGCACTGCTTGAATGCCTCGGTGAAATCCTGCGCGATCAGGCGGCGTATCTTTTGCGCCTGCAGATAATAGGCGTCGTAGTAGCCGTGGCTCAACACATAAGTGCCGATCATGATGCGGCGCTTCACTTCTGCGCCGAAGCCCTGCGCCCGGCTTTTTTCGTACATGTCGGTGAGGTCGCTATATTCCGGCGCGCGGTAGCCGTAGCGCACTCCGTCGAAGCGCGACAGGTTGCTGGACGCTTCAGCCGGGGCCAGCACGTAATACACCGGCACTGACAATCTGGAATTCGGCAGGCTGATGTCCACCACGGTCGCGCCGAGTTTTTTGTATTCGGTAATGGCTGCTTGCACGGCTTGGCCGACATCGCTGTCCAGGCCTTCGGCGAAAAATTCGCGGGGCAGGCCGATGCGCAGGCCGTTGAGCGGTTTCGCCAAGTCGCGCGCGTAATCTTCCTTTTCGCGTTGTAACGAGGTCGAATCACGCTCGTCGAACCCCGCCATGACGTTCAGCATCAGCGCGAGGTCATCCGCGCTGCGCGCCATCGGCCCTGCCTGGTCCAGGCTGGAGGCGAAGGCGATCATGCCGTAGCGCGAGCACACGCCGTAGGTCGGCTTGAGTCCGGAAACGCCGCACAGCGCGGCGGGCTGGCGTATCGAGCCGCCAGTGTCGGTGCCAGTGGCCGCCGCACACAACCGCGCCGCCACTGCCGCCGCCGTGCCGCCGGAGCTGCCGCCGGGCACGCGCGTTTTATCCCACGGGTTCTTCACCGGGCCATAGTACGAAGTCTCGTTTGAAGAGCCCATGGCAAATTCGTCCATGTTGGTCTTGCCGAGGTTTACCGCGCCCGCATGGTTGAATTGTGCGATGACGTGCGCGTCATAAGGCGAGATAAAATTATGCAGCATTTTCGAACCGCAGGTGGTGAGCCAGCCCTTGGCGCAGAAGATGTCCTTTTGTGCGATGGGTATGCCAGTCAACGCAACGGCCTTGCCTGCCGCGATGCGGGCGTCGGCGGCGCGCGCCTGCGCCAGGCTGATTTCCGGGTTCACTGTGATGTAGGCGTTGAGCTGCGGGTTGAGTGCGGCGATGCGGTCGAGATAAAACTGCGTGAGTTCGACGCTGGAGATTTTTTTTCCGGCCAGTTGGGCGGAAAGTTGTTTGAGTGAGGCGTTTATCATGTTTGTTTGTTTCTTAGCTTGTGGCTTGTAGCAAAGCCAGTTGGCTGCCAGCCGCCGGCTACAAGCTTCATTCGATCACCTGCGGCACCAGATACAGGCCGCGCTCAACTTGCGGCGAGCCTTCATGTTGCGGAGCGAGGGAATGGAACAGCTCGCGCTGGTTGGTTTCTGTGACCTTGTCCTCGCGCAGGCGCTGCGTCATATCCTGGGCATGAGACATGGGTTCGATGCCTGCCGTATCCACTGCCTGCATTTCAGCAATTAAACCGAATATGTTGGATAGCTGGGTATGCGCTGCTTGCGCTTCCTGTTCGGTTACCGCCAGCCGGGCCAGCCGGGCGACTTTTTTTACATCGTCTATAGTCAAGGACATGTTTGAGATAGGATTTATTAATACAGGCGTAATAGGGTATCATAAACGCCTTTAGAGACGCACTTCTTGCGCGCTTCTTTATCACTTTCGGGGCATTCACATGTTTAGTTTTTTAGACAACTATTTTTCCAATGACCTGGCGATTGACCTGGGTACCGCGAACACTCTGATTTGGGCGCGCGGACAAGGTATCGTATTGGATGAACCGTCGGTCGTGGCCATCCGCCAGGAAGGCGGCCCAAACGGCAAAAAAGTGATCCAGCAGGTCGGGTTGGCTGCCAAGCAGATGCTGGGTCGCACTCCGGGCAACATTGCCGTCATCCGCCCGATGAAGGACGGTGTGATTGCCGATTTCACCGTCACCGAACAGATGCTCAAGCAGTTTATCCGCCGGGTTCACAAGTCCAGTATTTTTACGCCCAGCCCGCGCATCGTGATTTGTGTACCGTGCGGCTCCACCCAGGTGGAACGGCGGGCCATCCGTGAATCCGCTTATGGCGCGGGCGCGCGTCGCGTGGAGTTGATCGAGGAGCCGATGGCTGCGGCAATCGGCGCCGACCTACCGGTGGAAGAGGCGACCGGCTCGATGGTGGTGGACATCGGCGGCGGCACCACCGAAGTGGGGGTGATCTCGCTGGGCGGCGCGGTGTATTCCGGCTCGGTGCGAGTCGGCGGCGACAAGCTCGACGAAGCGATCATCAACTACATCCGCCGCAATTACGGCATGTTGATCGGTGAAACGACCGCCGAGCTAATCAAAAAGGGAATTGGCTCCGCCTTTCCGGGAAGTGAAGTGCGCGAGATGGAAGTGAAGGGGCGCAACCTTGCGGAGGGCGTGCCGCGCAGTTTCACCATTTCCAGCAACGAAATTCTGGAAGCGCTCACCGATCCGCTCAACAGTATCGTCAGCGCGGTAAAAACCGCTCTGGAGCAGACCCCGCCGGAACTGGGCGCGGATATCGCCAGCAAAGGCATGGTGCTGACTGGCGGCGGTGCGCTGCTGCGCGACATTGATCGCCTGCTGATGGAAGAGACCGGCCTGCCGGTGTTGATCGCTGACGACCCGTTGACTTGTGTGGTGCGCGGCTCGGGCAAGGCCCTCGACCGGATGGACAAATTCAGCGGTGTCTTCACCAGCGATTAGGGGCGGTGCGCATGTGTGTTGCGGACAGCCCAAGTCGCGTAGTACAAGCTGGATACATCACCCTGTCACGATGTGGTCAGTTTATTAAGCAGATTTCCTAATGGAACATACCCGGTCTTTCCGCTTCTTTAATCGTGGCCCCAGCCCGGTTGTTCGCCTGATTTTTTTTGTTTCGCTTTCAATGTTGCTGCTGTTTGTGGATGCTCGTTACAAGTATCTGGAATCGGCGCGCAGCCTGCTTTCCATTTTGGTCTATCCGTTGCAGCGTCTGGTTGCGGTGCCGGCAACGCTATGGCATCAAGCCGATACCTACTTTACCTTCCAGAGCAACCTGGTCAGTGACAATGCACAACTGCGCCAGCAGCACGAAGTGGATGCCGCACAGTTGCGGCAATTACAGGTGCTGCAGGCAGAAAACCAACACCTGCGCCAGTTGCTCGCGGTGCAACAGTACGCCGATTATCCCATGCAAGTGGCCGAGATCGTGTACACCGAGCGCGATATTTTCAAGCGCAAACTGTTCATCGACAAGGGTGCGCAGGCCAATGTGCTGGCGGGACAAGTGGTGATGGATGATAGCGGCATCGTCGGACAGGTCACGCGCGTCTATCCCTGGTTGAGTGAAGTTACGCTGGTCACCGACAAGGATCATGCGGTGCCCGTGCAAGTGTTGCGCAACGGCCTGCGCGCGGTGGTGTTTGGTTCCGGCGACACCAGCGAACTGGCGCTGCGCTATATACCGATCAGTTCCGATATTCAGGAAGGCGATGTGCTGGTGACCTCCGGCATAGACGGCACCTACCCGCCCGGCCTGCAAGTGGCCAGGGTGAGCCGTATCGAGCGCGACCCGGCCTACCCGTTCTCACGCATCCTGTGCGTCCCGCTGGCCGGCGTGGACAGGCAGCGCCAACTGCTGATCCTGTCCGGGTTGCCGAAGCTGCCGAAACGTAATGAAGCCTTGGTGGAAGCATTTCCCGACAAGCCAAAAAGGGGCGGGCGGAGGAAACCATGAGCACATCGTTTCCCAAGGATCAGGAATTTCTGTTACCCGCCAGCAACACTTTCATCATGCTAAGCCTCTTTGCCGCGATGCTGCTCAACTGGCTGCCGTGGCACGGGATATGGCTGGCGCTGAGGCCGGATTTCGTGGCGTTGGTGCTGCTCTACTGGTGTATCCACAAACCATACCGCATCGGTATCGGTATCGCATGGATAATGGGCATATTAGCCGATGTGGCAGATGCCAGCATGTTTGGGCAGCACGCGCTGGCTTATACCGTGCTGGCGTTTGGCTGCATCGTGCTGTACCGCCGAATCCAGATGCTCGATTTGCGCCTGCAGATGCTGCAAATTTACCCCGTGCTGTTGCTGGCATACGTGGCATATGCTGCGGTGCATTGGCAGTTGCACGGTTATGTTGCCTGGGAATATTTTCTCGGCAGTGTGGTGTCCGTTTTGCTGTGGGTGCCGCTTACTCTTCTGCTACAAGCCATACCGCGCTCCCGTTCCGACCCGGACAAGTTATGAGGCCAGTAAAAGCAGTTGATGGTTTGGTAGGTGCGAATTCATTCGCACATAGCGCAACTTTGCGTGCGAATTCATTCGCACCTACCAACTCTCCGGAATGAAGCGCGGCACAACATGAAGCGCCGCATCGAACTCAAAAACACCCAACGTGAAATCTATTACTTCCGGCTGCGCCTGGCGCTGAGCCTGGGCTTTGTGCTGTTGATGCTGTTGCTGCTGCTGGCGCGCCTCATGTATTTGCAGGTGTTGAAGCACAACCATTACAAAACCATGGCCGAGAACAACCGCATTTCCGTCGTGCCCATCGTACCCAACCGCGGCATGATATTCGACCGCAACGGTGAAATGCTGGCGCGCAATTATTCCGGCTACACACTGGAAATCACGCCGGCCAAGGCTGGCGATCTGGAGGCAACTATAGACAGGTTGGCGCAACTGGTGGACATCCAACCCAGGCACCGCAAACGCTTCAAGAAACTGCTGGCGGAAAGCCGCAATTTTGAGAGCTTGCCAATACGCAGCCGCCTGTCGGATGAAGAGGTGGCGCGCTTCGCCGCGCAGAGTTACCGTTTCCCCGAAGTGGAAATCAAGGCGCGGCTGTTCCGCGAGTATCCTTACAATGAGCAGACCTCACACCTGATTGGCTACGTAGGGCGTATCAACGAAAGCGACATCGCGCATCTCGAAGAGAAAGAAAGCGCCGCCAATTACCGAGGTTCCGATTACATCGGCAAAATCGGCATTGAGCAGAGTTATGAGAGCGAATTGCACGGTACCACTGGCATCGAGCAGGTGGAAGTGGATGCGGGCGGGCGCGGGGTGCGCATACTGTCGCGCACGCCGCCGACATCGGGCAATAACCTGATATTGACCCTGGATGCCAAGTTGCAGGAAATCGCCGAGCAGGCGTTTGGCAATTACCGCGGCGCGCTGGTGGCGATAGACCCGAACAATGGCGAGGTATTGGCCTTCGTCAGCAGGCCGGGTTATGACCCCAGCCTGTTTATTGACGGCATTGACGAAGAGGGATGGAATGAACTGAGTAATTCAATCGATGTGCCGCTGCTCAACCGTGCATTGCGCGGGCAGTATCCGCTCGGTTCCACCATCAAGCCGTTCATGGCGCTGGCCGGGCTTTATTACAACAAGCGCTCGCCCGGCTACTCCATCAGCGACCCGGGCTACTACACCCTGCCCGGCAGCGGGCACCAGTACCGCGACTGGAAAAATGGCGGGCATGGCAGCGTGGATCTGTTCAAATCCATCGTGGTGTCGTGCGACACTTACTACTATGGACTGGCCACCGAACTGGGGATAGACAACATGTATAACTTCCTGTCGCAGTTTGGCTTTGGCAAGAAAACCGGCATAGACCTGGAAGACGAAGTTGCCGGCCTGTTACCGTCGCAGGAATGGAAGCAGAAGCGCTACCAGCAAAAGTGGTATAGCGGCGATACCGTATCTGCGGGCATCGGCCAAGGCTACAATCTGGTCACGCCGATGCAACTGGCCTTCGCCACTGCCGTGCTGGCCAATGACGGCGTGGGCTATCGCCCGCACCTGGTGCGGCAGGTGCAACGCAGCGGCAGCAGTGACATGAACATACCGGAAGTGAAGCCTGAGTTCACCATCAACCTGAATCCGGGGCATCTTGAGCTGGTGAAGCGCGCCATGGCGGCGGTGACACAGCCCGGCGGCACCGCAGCGCAGGCTGGCGCGGGGGCGCCCTACGCCTTTGCGGGCAAGACCGGCACTGCGCAGGTAGTGGGCATGAAACAGGGCGAAAAATATATCGAAAGCCAGGTTGCCGAACACAACCGCGATCATGCCTGGTTCATCGCTTTTGCGCCCGCCGACAAACCAAAAATCGCCCTGGCGGTGCTGGCGGAAAACGGCGGGCATGGTGGCTCCGTCGCCGCGCCTATCGCGCGCAAGGTGCTGGACTACTACCTGCTCGGCAAATTGCCCAAGCCCTTGCCAGCCGTGACAGGGCCGGAGGTAGAACATGATTAAGCAAAGCTTTTGGCCGCGCCTGCGGACGCGGTTCGTCATTCATCTCGACCCCGTGTTGCTGGCCGCGCTAGGCATGTTGATCCTGACCGGGCTGGCGGTGTTGTATAGCGCCACCGATGGCAACTGGAACCGCGTGCTGGCGCAGGTGGTGAATATCATGGTGGCGCTCACCTGCATGTGGCTGGTAGCCAACATACCGTTGCATTACCTGATGCGCACCGCCTTGCCGATGTATGTTTTCGGTATGCTGTTGCTGGTTGGCGTGGCGCTGTTCGGCGATGTCAGCCACGGCGCGCGGCGCTGGTTGAACATCGGGGTGGCGACCATCCAGCCTTCCGAGCTGATGAAAATTGCCGTGCCGCTGATGATGGCGTGGTATTTCGAAAAGCACGAAGCCACGCTGACACTGAAAAATTATTTTATCGCGGCGCTGCTGCTGCTGCTGCCGGTGGCGCTGATCGTGCGCCAGCCCGATCTCGGCACCGCCGTGCTGATCTCGGCCAGCGGATTTTATGTACTGTTTCTGGCGGGGTTGAGTTGGCGCGTGATGGGCGCCCTGTTCATCGCGGCGCTCGGCAGCGCACCGGTGCTGTGGTCCATGCTGCATGATTATCAGCGCCATCGCATCATGATGATGTTCGATCCCACGCAGGACGCGCTGGGCAAGGGCTACCACACCATCCAGGGCATGACCGCAGTCGGTTCCGGAGGAATACTGGGCAAGGGCTACTTCAACGGTACGCAAACCCATCTCGACTTCCTGCCGGAGCGCGCCACCGATTTTATTTTCGCGGTATATTCGGAAGAATTCGGCCTGCTCGGCAACCTCATCCTGCTGGGCATGTATATGTTCATCATCGGGCGCGGCTTTATCATCACCGCCAACGCCTCCACCTACTTCACGCGCCTGATGGCCGGCTCGATCACGCTGACTTTTTTTACCTACGCCTTCGTCAACATGGGCATGGTGAGCGGCATCCTGCCGGTGGTGGGCGTGCCGTTGCCGCTGGTCAGTTACGGCGGCACATCCATGGTCACATTGCTGCTGGGATTTGGTATGCTGATGAGCATTCATACCCACAAGAAACTGGTGCAAACCTAAGGACGGGGCTTAAAGATGAACAAACAAATAAGTTTAATATTGTTTGCAGCAGCCATGCTTACCGCTTGCGGCACGCCGCCGCGCAAGGCTCAAACACCGCGCAGTACACCCGCGCCGGTGGCCGAAGCGCAAACCAAACAGATTGAACCCATTACCCAACCCACCTCCCAAGCCGGGAGCGGTGGCTATCTTGAAGGTGACGGCCCCGGCGCCGATGTGCCCGCCAACCTCGACGCCATTCCGGATGCAGTGCCACGCAATGAGCCGCTGCACCGCTACGCCAACCGCCAGTACGTTGCCCTGGGCAAAACCTACACCCCGCTTACTGCGCCGGGCAATTTCAAGGAGCGTGGCATCGCCTCCTGGTACGGTAAAAAATTCCACGGCCATGGCACCTCCATTGGCGAGGTGTACGACATGTATGGCATGACCGCCGCGCATCCCACCTTGCCACTACCCAGCTATGCGCGCGTCACCAATCTGAGCAACAACAAAAAGGTGGTGGTGCGAGTCAACGACCGCGGCCCCTTCCTGCATGACCGCATCATAGACCTCTCTTACACAGCCGCGCTCAAGCTCGGCATCCTGGGAAATGGCAGCAGCGAAGTGGAAGTGGAAAGCATTGCGACGGATACCGCCATTACCGCGCCTCTCCCGGTAGTTGAACCAGTCAGGAGCGAACCCCTGGCGCCCGAACCCGTAACTGCGCCAGCCGCAGCCAGCACCAGTACACCGGCCGCCGCCGGCAACACCTATCTGCAACTCGGCGCGTTCAAGTCGCAACAGGGAGCGGAAAGTTTTCTCGCACGCATGCGCGCCGAATTTAACGGCAGCGGCAAGCAGGTCAGCCTGTATCAGAAGGATGGCTTGACGCGTGTGCACCTCGGGCCGTATGCCAGCGCGGATGAGGCGCGCGCAATTGCGGAGAAGTTGCAGGGGAGGCTGGGGTTCAAGCCGTTGGTGAACGTGCATTAGCACAACTACTGCGCTTGCCGATACGGCGTTAAAAAATGGCTCAAAATCCTCATGTACCAAAATGTACATTCCGGTTTTTCGCCATTTTTTGCCTTGTCTCAGCTGCGCTCGCTACGTTGTGCAACGTGCGTAAGCCGGAAGCCGTAGGGCGTGAACGCACAGCGGTTCCGCCGGATGGTTTTCGAGTATTATCATGAACGCATGGCACCTACCATTTTCCGCGCACACGGGTTTCGCTTCTTTTTCTTCTCACGTGAAGAGCCCCGCCAGCATGTGCATGTCAATCATGCGGAGGGAGAAGCCAAATTCTGGCTGGAGCCGCAGATTGCGCTTGCGCAGAACATCGGCCTGAGCGGGAAGACGTTACGGCAAGCGCAGGCGCTTATTGAGGAGCATGAACATGACATCCGCACAGCTTGGCAGCAGCACTTCGGAAGCTGAAGTTACCAATGTCTCAAGACAGGGGTTCTGGCTTCTGCTCGGGGAGGAGGAACTATTCGTTCCATTCAAGGATTTTCCGTGGTTTGCGGAAGCCCCAATCGGTAAGTTGACGCATGTCGAATTACCGCAGTCCCATCATTTGTACTGGCCGGAACTGGATGTGGATTTGGATGTGGAGTCTATCCGGAATCCGGAGGCTTTTCCGCTGGTGGCACGGAGGTAATTACTCTTTGTCGAGGGTGGCCCTTCCACTACTGAGGCCGTTCGTGGTGAGCTTGTCGAACCACCAGCCACTAAACCAAAGACCACTTCGCCGGGGGCAGCCCGGCAACTGGTTACTTTCTTTTGCTTCGCCAAAATAAAGTAACCAAAGAAAAGGCGACCCCGGTTTGCCGCCCTTCGGGTGCCCTGCGTTGCTCGGCCGGTCAGGCCTCCTCATAAACTCGCACGATCCGCTGCGCGGCCACGTGCTCAAACATATTCGTCGGACACCCCCTGACCAGCCTGCGCTACTCGGCGGCACACAGGAGAAGTGTGAGGTGCGCAAAGAGTGTATTACAAATCGACTCCGTTAAACGAGTCTACCCTTGAAGATTGTCATTCTATTCGCGTAGTGGCAAGATGCGAACGATTAACCACTGTATCGCTCATTAAGTCGAGGTAATACGAATGACAAGTGAAGTTTTGATGCTGAACAAGGATGCAGTGGTAATAGCGGCAGATAGCGCAGTTACAACAGGCCGCGACCCGCACCCTCGATATTCAAAAGCCGCAAACAAAATATTTGACCTTTCGATTCACGGTAATGTTGCGGTAACGATCTTCGCCGCCGCAGAGATAGACCGTGTTCCTTGGGAGCTTGCGCTGAAACAGTTTCGTCAGCAGGACTCGAAGAACACACAACTTCCCAAGCTAGAGAATTATGTTGGTGCATTAGTCGCATATCTTAAGGGCAACCTTAGCCTCTTCCCCGCTGCTGTCCGAGCTGATTTGCTGAAGAAGCATTTCTTTCGGGCCGCCGGACTTGTACTAGAGCAGATTGGAATCAAATTTCCGGATTTTATTGATAGCAGCAAGACACCTGAGGATCGTATTGCCGCATGGGTAAATGGAGAGGAAATTGTTACTCAAGAATTAGGGGCTCGTTCCTATCAAGATCCGCTCACCCATATTGATCACCAAAATATCATTGCCCAGAGTGCTTCGTTGCAGGCTGAGTTGGCGCCACTGATTGCAAACACAGCGGAATACTTGCATGCTGATGTTGCAAAATTGACTCTGTTGGCCATCGAATCTTTGGTAAAGCAGCCTACCGAATTCATTAGTTACACAGGATTGGTATTCGCCGGTTATGGAGCGGAAGAAATTTTTCCAAGTTTTGTTCACATTGAAATGTACGGACATATCGGGGACACATTATTGTGGAGAAAGGTAAATAACTACGCCATCACCCATGATAATGATGCGTTTATTTTGCCTTTTGCGCAGTCTTCAATGATTGACCGTTTTACTGACGGCTTTGACCATACACTCAGTGGAATCATCTACCGAGAAAGTTTGGATAGCTACAACCATGTCGTTTCCGACCTCATAGCGTCTGGCCTCGTAATCCCAAGCGCAGTGTCAGATTCCATCATTGCTAAACGCCATCCAGAATTTATGAAGGCTTGGCAGCATAAGAACTGGGACCTGAATTTTCATCCGCTGCGGCGTGTGCTAAATAGTCTGAGCGTGTCAGAGATGGGGCACCTCGCGGAGTCGCTTCTGGTTCTGGAAGAACTTCGGGAACGCGTTACTTCACCGTCTGAGTCAGTTGGTGGCCCAATTGATGTTGTAGTGGTTACTAAAGCAGAGGGGTTGCTGTGGCTTAAGCGAAAACACTTCTTTGATCCACAGTTGAACTCAAGGTACCTAAATCGGTCGAAATCAGACTATAATTAGCTTCATTAAAGGATTCTATGGAGAGCGATTATGCAAAACTCAACCGTTCTTAGCTGTCAGGTTTTACACCGTCGAGAAAAAAATGTAGCCGAAGTTAGTAGCGAACCGGGCGTGCTTGAATCGAGCGAGATTGTCCTTTCAAGAGAAGAAAAAGATTATCAGCGATTAGTTAGCGAAAAATTGAAAGCATCTGCCGAGTGGGATGTTCGCGATTCAAGAATGTTCAGCATTCGTTGATTCAAGTATGAATGGGTTGGGATATTCCAGCCTTTTTTCTATGTAGTTTCTCGTACACGAAGTGTCACAACCCCATTTCCCCTGTGCGCAGCCCCGCTCACTTGCGACTGATCGAGGGTACCCTGCAGCACCCGCAAGGAGTACGCAGTGGTTGTAAGGGGCTAAAGCCCCAACAACACACGCAGGGGCGGTAAACCGGGGTCGCCTTTTCTTTGGTTACTTTATTTTGGCGAAGCAAAAGAAAGTAACCAGCTGCCGGGCTGCCCCCGGCGAAGTTGTCTTTTGCTATGACTGGCTGCGGAGCGGCCCCGCTGTAATGTCCCGATTTGAACAAGGTGAATCATCTTTCGCTATACGAGGTGAGACAGGGGGCTTGTCCCACTGGCGAA
>FZPX01000175.1_pt1 | contig 21975 bp, 18 predicted proteins | sample 1534791 | NCBI WGS metagenome assembly FZPX01 (sample SAMEA104161951, study PRJEB21768) | metagenome | biome: subterrestrial habitat; feature: phreatic zone; material: underground water | place: France | collected 2016-06-01 | depth 60 m | reverse complement strand
CTGCCTTCACGGCCAGCGCGGCGCAACGCTGATGATCATGCTGGTGATCATGGTGATGGGCGCCGCTACCTATCTAGCCAGTTCGCTCAGCACAACGGCGCTGAAAACCGCGCGCCAGGAAAAGACCGCCGCCGCGCTGGCGCAGGCCAAGGAAGCGCTGATTGGCCGCGCGATAAAAGATGTCAACCGCCCCGGCAGTTTGCCTTGCCCTGATGTTGACAATGACGGTTCTGCCGAATTATTTGCAGGAAATAATTGCCCCAGTTATGTCGGGCGGCTGCCTTGGAAAACACTGGGGCTTCCCGACTTGCGTGACGGCGATGGCGAACGCTTGTGGTATGCACTATCTTCATCTTTTCGTGATGATAATTCCGCTCAACCAATCAACAGCGATACTCAAGGGCTGTTATCCGTTACCGGCAATCTATCCTTGAACAATGTTGCCGCTATCGTGTTCGCACCGGGCACACCGCTTGCTGGGCAGTCGCGCTCTGCATTCCCGGTTGCTCTCTGCACCGCTACTGGCACCATTATCGCGCCCAACCAGTGCGCCTCCAATTATCTGGAGGGTGAGAATGCCAATGGAGACACGGCATATGCCGCGAACTCTCCCGGCAATACTTTCAATGACAACCTGCTCGCCATCACAGCCGATCAAATATTCCAACCTGTCGAGAAACGCATCGCCCGCGAAGTTAAAGCTTGCCTTGATGAATATGCTGTAAACTCAACTAGTAAATACCCATGGGCAACACCCGTCAGCGATACAAATTTTATTGGGGTATTCGGCACGCGATTTGGCAGGCTTTCCAATTTGCAGCCCGACATAAGCACCTCTCCCAGCACTGCTACTTTATATGCTGCACTTAGTGGGCTACAGATCGCAGTGAACAACTTTGCCAGCAATGATAGCCCGGCTAACAAAACTGCTCTGATCGGTGCAGGAAATTACGTAATCAGCCTGATAAATACCATTCCGGCTATTACCGGCCCTGTTAATACGGCAGGAGTTTGGGCCGTCGAATTCGCAGGCGGGGATCACACCCAAGCAACGGTAACAAATAAGATCAACTTGGCCAATGCCGCTCTGGCACCTTATTTCGATCAAACCATGTCCTCCACTTGGACTTCTTCCTGCACCACTCTGTTTTCTTCCTCATACTGGTCTGATTGGAAAGAGTTGGTGTTTTACCAGGTAGCAGATGGTTATCGGCCAGGCGCAACGCCAGCCTGCGGCACCACTTGCCTTTCCGTGATAGGCAGCGGAAACCCGAACCAAGGTTCAGGGAATTACCGTGCGACCGTCATCGTGGCCGGGAAAAAAATCGGAACACAAACTCGCCCGACCTTTGCGGACCCTCCGAACGATTACCTTGCAAACACCGTATCTGAAAAATCGTTAGACCCGGCTTTTGTATCCAACGCACACAGCAACGCCGCTCCGACAACCACTTTCATAACATACAAACTATCTGACCCCTCTTACCAAAGCGTAAATGATCTGGTGCTTTGCATGGATGGGAACGTGAATTGCAGATGAAGACACCGGCCTACAACCCATCAATCCGCCATAACCAGAGAGGTTTTACGCTGCTCGAAATGGCGGTGGTGCTGATGATCGTCGGACTGTTGCTGGGCGGTTTGATCCCAACCATGTCCGCTAAAATGGAATCGCAGCGCATCAATGAGACGATCAAACAGATGGGCGAGATCAAGGATGCTTTGACCGGTTTTGCAGTTATCAACGGCAGATTGCCTTGCCCATCAAACGGTGGGGGGGCATCCGGGGAAGAGGTAATCACAGGGAGCGGTGTAACCGCCACTTGCACGCTCACAAAAGGTGTGTTGCCGTGGACAACACTCGGAGTGAATGAAACCGACGCGTGGAGCAGGCGGTTCACTTATCGCGTTACCGCGGATTTTGCCGACGGTGCGGATGGCACGGGTGTAGCGACTTGTACCGTAGCCAGCGGTGTATCTTTCCAGCTTTGCTCCACCGGGAACCTAAATGTTTTTAACACTTCTGGCGGGTCAAGTGTGGCCGCCAAAGTACCCGCAGTGGTGGTATCACATGGCAAAAACGGCCTTGGCGCTTACCCTGCTGGCGGGGGCGCACAAATCGGCATCGCAACGGATGACGAAGCCAAAAACACCGATGACAACAACGATTTTGTTAGCAAGGATCAAGTGCAAAACGGTTTTGACGATCTGGTTGTTTGGCTATCCCCCAACATCCTGTTCAACCGGATGGTCGCTGCTGGCAAGCTGCCGTAGGAGCCCGATTTATCGGGCGATTTTTCTTCACAACAATCGCCCGATAAATCGGGCTCCTACAATATCCGCTTTGCCCTCCTACAGCCATATCGCGTCCCAATGCGAATACTCACCAATACGCAAGGCGAGCATTCGACGCTGCCTTGAAAAGAGAGTACGCGGATATGATGGAGAGGCTCAAGGGCTTGGCTGTGAAGGCGAAACTCCCAGAGGACATATGGGCCATTCACGACTACCTCACCGAACAGCGCAAAATGATTGATGGAAAGTACGACTACCGCTATTCACAACTCATTGCCGTCTTTGGTCGGTTGCTGAGGGAGAAATGGATTCAGGACGAAGAGCTTGAGGGGCTGAGCGAAGAAAAAATTCAAGCTATCCGTCACATTGCTTTGCTCTAATATATCATGGCAAGCGCTTGTTATTGCACATCCAGCCTGACCCTGCATGCGAGCGGGGCCACCCCTCAATTTGAACGCTGGATTCCAGAGGAGCCTTTGTCGTGCCTTATGTGAACATAAAAATTACGGATGATAATGTTACATCCGAGCAGAAAGCCAAACTCATCGAGGGTGTAACCAATCTTCTTCGCGATGTTCTTGGGAAAAATCCGGCAACGACAATAGTCGTGATTGATGAGGTCTCTACCGACAACTGGGGTATCGCCGGCGAGCAGGTCACCTCGCGCAGGAAACGTGGCGTATAGCACATGCCCGCCCAGTGCGGGTGATACTCGAACATTGACGCCGTAGAGAATTATCATTTCAAAATAATGGAGTCCCCATGCCTCTGACCGCTTATCTCGAAGATTCGCCAATTCTCGGCGCACGTGTTTTTGTGCATGCCTCTGCTCAAATTATCGGCAATGTGCGCATTGGCAATGACAGTTCCATCTGGTGCAACACGGTTTTGCGGGGAGATGTAAACCACATCGTGATCGGGCAGTGCAGCAACGTGCAGGATCTCACGATGGGGCATGTATCCCACAAGTCGCCAGGCAAGCCAGATGGCTCGCCCTTGGTGGTCGGGGATTATGTGACTGTCGGGCACTCCGTCATTCTCCATGGCTGCGCCATCGGAAATGAGTGCATGATCGGGATGGGTTCGATCATCATGGACGATGCCGTTATTCCAGACCTGGTGATGATAGGCGCAGGCAGCCTGGTTGCGCCGGGCAAAGTGCTGGAAAGCGGGATGCTGTATGTGGGGCGCCCGGCAAAAGCCATCCGCGCGCTGACACCCGAAGAAATCGCCTATCTGAGGTATTCGGCCGAGCATTACGTGGAAGTGAAGAACAATTATCTGAACAGCCTGCCCCCCTGCCCTACCCCTTGAACAGCAACTGTTTCCATTGTGGTTTGCCCATCGCCCCCGACGCGGACTACCGCGCGCGGCTCGATGGTGGTGAGCGCCAGTTTTGCTGTTTCGGCTGCCAGTCGGTATGCACTGCCATCTTTGAAGCCGGGCTGCAAGGTTATTACCAGCGCACTCCTGAAGGCGCGCTGCTCGGCCCCCCGCCTGAGCCTCCCAAGGACTTCGAAATCTACGACTTCGATGAAGTGCAGCAGGAGTTCACCACGCGCTCCGGCGATGTGCGCGACATTCATCTGCTCGTCGAAGGTATCCACTGTGCCGCCTGCGTGTGGCTGATCGAACGCGGCTTGCAGCGAGTGCCCGGCGTGCAGTCGGCCAACGTCAACCTGGCCGCCAGGCGCTTGCATTTGCGCTGGGACAACCGGCACAGCAAGCTATCCGATGTGATTCGCGCGCTTGCCAAAATCGGCTACGCTGCCGTGCCCTACGATCCGGAAAGTGCCGAAGGAGTAATTAAAAAAGCCAATCGCGCCATGCTCTACCGGCTGTTCTTCGCAGGTTTCGCCATGATGAACATGCTGTGGATTTCCATCGCGCTGTATAGCGGCGCGAACCAGGGTGAATTTCGCGGGTTTTTTCATTGGATAGGATTGGCGCTGGCCACGCCGACTTTGCTCTATGCGGGCTATCCCTTTTATCGCGGTGCATTCGGCGGCTTGCGCGGCGGTCACCTGACCATGGATATGCCGATCGCCATCGGTTTGAGCGTCACCTATGCCTATTCGTTTTATATTACGGCAATTGCCAATAATATCGGCGAGGTGTATTTCGATACGGTTACCAATTTGATTTTCGTGATTCTGGTTGGCCGCTATCTGGAAGGCATGTTTCGCCACCAGGCAATTTCCGCCACCAAACGCCTGATGGAGCTGCAACCGCGCGTAGCCATCGTGATGCGCGACGGGCAGGAACAGATGACCCCGATACGTGGCGTCAAACTTGGCGACAAGGTGTTGATCAAGCCCGGTTACAAAGTGCCGGTGGATGGTATCGTGCTGGAAGGACATAGCGCTGTGGATGAATCCATGTTGAGCGGTGAATCCGTGCCGGTAAGCAAAACCATCGGCGCGCACGTCTCTGCGGGGACGGTGAACACCAATGGCGCGTTGCTGGTCGAGGTCCGTTCGACCATGCAGAACACTATACTGGCGAAAATCATCCGTCTGGTAGAAGAGGCGCAATCTTCCAAAGCTCCGATCCAGCGCCTCGCCGATACCATCGTGCCGTGGTTCGTGCTGGTCACGCTGATTTGCGCGACGCTGACATTTTTCATCTGGAACACTGAAAGTTTTGAGCTGGCCTTGATGGCGGCGACTTCGGTGCTGATCATCACCTGCCCCTGTGCGCTGGGCATGGCGACGCCGATGTCAATTGCGGTGGCCTCCGGCCTGGGGGCGAAACATGGCATCCTGGTCAAGAATGGGCTGGTGCTGGAAACATTGTCCAAGGTGAACCACTTTGTGTTCGACAAAACCGGCACCCTGACCGAAGGCAAGATGAGCGTTGCGCAGATGCGCATCGCACCCGGCGTTGTGTTACAGGATATATTGCGCAACGCGGCAGCAGTGGAACGGTACAGCGAACATAGCGTGGCCAAGGCGATTGTTGCGGAAGCGGAGACGCAACAATTGAATTATCGCGATATAGCCGTAGCCGGATTTAATGCGACAGCCGGCTTAGGTGTAGAGGCGGCTGTGGCCGGGCAAGCCTTGTTGCTGGGAAGCGCGGAATGGCTGGCGCGGTGCGGCATTGCTCTCAATGCGGAACTACAGGCGCGGGCACATGAACTGGAAGCGCAGGCGATGAGTTGCGTACATGTCGCGTCGGGCAATGCGCATCTGGCCGTGTTCGCACTGGCGGACAAGTTGCGCGATGATGCGCAACAATTGATAAATGAGCTGCGCGGGGCGGGTATAGCGATAACCCTGCTGAGCGGGGATCGCAAGCCGGTAGCCGAGGCTATTGCGCGGCAATTGGGCGGCATGGAAGTGATTGCCGAAGTGTTGCCGCAGGACAAGGATCTGGTTATCCGGCAGTTGCAACAACGCGGTGCAGTAGTTGCCATGGTGGGCGATGGCATCAACGACGCGCCCGCCTTGATCCGTGCCGATGTGGGCATCGCACTCGGGTCGGGGACGGATGTGTCGGTGGAAAGTGCCGACATCGTGCTGATGCATAACGAACTGGACAAAGTGCGTCTGGCAACGCTGCTATCGCGCCGCACCCTGCGCACTATCAAGCAAAATATCGGGCTGTCTTTCGTGTATAACGCTATCATGGTGCCGTTGGCGATGATGGCGATGGTGACACCGCTGGTGGCCGCGATCACCATGCCGATCAGTTCATTAGTGGTGATCGGCAATGCGGCGCGCATACGAACCTTATTCAGGAAACAATAGAGTTAACCATGGATGTAATTTACAGCTTGATACCCGGCATGATGGTTTTTGGATTGATATTTCTTGCCGTGCTGATCTGGGCGGTAAGAAAAGGCCAGTACGAAGACATGGAAGGCAATGCCAACCGGATATTGCTCGATGACGATGAAGAAATGATGGATTACCCTGATGGAACTACTAGCCGTTCGACTAGGCTATCAAAAGACGATAGCCAAGTCGCTGGTTATGATAGCAGCAAGAGTGGCGAAGCAAGCAAGGGTAATTCTGAACTGAAGTAGTCGCAATTTGATCTGACGCTACCTGTCAGGTCATCAGTATCTTGCAGCGGCATAACCAGCCTGCGTGTGTTGTTGGGGCTTTAGGTGCCATCGCCCGAAAGCTGGATTGAATGCTTTGGGATCTGCCCGTGGTGAAGGGCTGCTATGCGGAGATATGAATAACAGACCTGACACAAAATTACGATGGGCTGCTTTCTGGCTGGCAATAAGGCAACACCACTTTCGGCTTGGCGCCAACCGGAAGTTAGGGCAAACACTATCGGTCAGATCAAGTCTGGATTGATACACTTTAGAGTGCCTTTATCCCATACCTGAATAATTGCCATGCCCGAACTCCCTGAGGTCGAAACCACCCTGCGCGGCCTTGCACCGCATCTAGTCGGGCAATGTATCAGCGATGTCGTGATTCGCCACCCGCAGTTGCGCTGGCCCATCCCCATGAATTTGCCCAAACTACTGCGCGGACAAACCATCCATTCCATTTCACGCCGCGCCAAATACCTGCTCATCGTATGCGACAGCGGCACACTGATTCTGCATCTTGGCATGTCCGGCAGCCTGCGCATCCTGCCTGCCAAAACCGCTCCCGGAAAACATGACCACTTCGACTTGCTGCTCGCAAGCGGTCATCTGATGCGGCTGCGTGACCCGCGCCGCTTCGGCGCGGTGCTGTGGCACGAGGGTGACCCCGCGCAGCACCCGTTGCTGGCGCATCTAGGTGTGGAACCACTGGAAAAAGAATTTGATGCGGCCTATCTGCACTGCGCCACGCGCAAACGACGCGCAGCGATCAAGCTGGTCATCATGGATAGTCACGTGGTCGTTGGCGTGGGCAACATCTACGCCAACGAAGCGTTGTTCCGCGCCGACATCCGCCCGCAACTGGCAGCAAACAGATTAAGCCTCGCACGTTGTGTGCGGCTGGCGCAGGCTATATGTGAAATATTGGGCGAAGCGATACGGCTGGGCGGCAGCAGCTTGCGCGACTACGTGGGCAGCAACGGCAGCCCCGGTTATTTCCAGCAGCACTATTGGGTGTATGGGCGTGCGGGCGAACCCTGCCGCGTCTGCGGCACGCCCATCAAACAAATCCGGCAGGGACAACGGTCGAGCTTTTATTGCCCATGCTGCCAGTGACCTGCACGTCGTGCAGGCCATGCCCAGTTTTACTTCGCCGCCATCAGGCGTTCATACTTGGCCTGTAGCTGATCCTTGCTTTCCACATGGGCAGGGTCTTTGGGAATGCAATCCACCGGGCATACTTCCACGCATTGCGGGGTGTCGTAGTGGCCTACGCACTCGGTGCATTTGTCGGGGTCGATGATGTAAATTTCATCGCCTTGCGTAATTGCGTCGTTCGGGCATTCCGGCTCACACACGTCGCAATTGATACATTCGTCGGTAATTATCAGTGCCATACTTTTCTCCTGGTTAAATCAATGAATTTTTTTGCTGCAACCTTGCCGCCACCAAGGGTGAAACAAACTTGCTGACATCGCCGCCGAAGCGCGCTACCTCGCGCACCATGGTGGCAGAGATAAAGGTATATTGTTCCGCCGGGGTCAGGAACAGCGTTTCCATTTCTGGATACAGATTGCGGTTCATTCCTGCCAATTGGAACTCATATTCAAAATCCGACACTGCGCGCAAGCCGCGCAACACCACGCGTGAATTTTGCGAACGTACATAATCCATCAGCAAGCCGGAAAATCCTTCCACGCGCACATTGGAAAAATTCGCAAATATTTCGCGCGCCATGTCCACGCGCTCCTCTATGGTAAATAGCGTGCCGCTACGGCTTTTCGCCACTGCCACCACAACTTCGCCGAACAACCCCGCAGCACGGCGCACCACGTCCTCATGTCCGCGCGTGATGGGATCGAAGGTGCCGGGATAAACGACCCTAATCATTTTTTAATTCTTGTGCCCGTTGCAGCAATTGATAACACACCTTGCCCGCTCTTGCGCGCTTCACCACTTCCCACGACACATCCGGATCGAATGCTGCGCCGGTTTCAACATATACCAATCCATCATCAGCCAGCTTATCCACCAGCAACGGCAATGCCTTGGATAAATAACCGCTCTGGAACGGCGGGTCGAGAAAGATTACGTCGTAGCGCCCGCCTTCCTGCCGCAACGCAAATCCTAGTCCGTCCTCGCAGCGCAGCATTATATTGGAACAGGCCAGCTTCCTGCAATTTTCCTGTAAAGCGTGAAACGCCGCACGGTTGTTTTCCACCATCACCACTTCGGATGCCCCGCGCGATGCCGCCTCGAAACCTAATGCCCCGCTGCCGGCAAATAAATCCAGGCAGCGCCTGCCGGTGAGGTCTTGCCCCAGCCAGTTAAACAGAGTCTCGCGCACGCGATCCGGCGTGGGGCGCAAACCTGGTACATCGGGGAATTCTATCCAGCGGCGGCGGTACTCGCCGCCAATGATGCGCACCTTATTTATTCCTAAACTCCTCAATCAGCCACGGATGACACAGTTTTATGCTTATGGATTTATTTCGCGTTCTCCGGCTTGGCTTCCGGAGCACCGACAATCACGGTCGCCATCGCGTCAGGGTTTATGCGCCGCCTGAAGGCATCGTGAATTTGTGCAACCGTGACTTTTTCAACCTTGCCGGTAAAGTCGTCGAGATAAGTCAGAGGCAATCCATAAAACCCGATAACGCTGAGGTATTCCAGTATTTTCTTGTTGCTGTCTATGCGCAGCGGGAAACCGCCGATGATGTTTTGCTTGGCGGCTTGCAGTTCTTTTACTGTGGGCCCCTTGGCGATGAATTCGCGCAATGTGGCGCGCACCAGTTGCAGAGCCTCGTCGGCCTGTTCTTTCTTGGTTTGCAGCCCGATCTGAAACACACCCGGTTGGCGCGTCGGCACGAAGTAACTGTACACGTTATAGGCCATGCCACGTTTTTCGCGGACTTCGTTCATCAGGCGCGATACGAAACCGCCGCCGCCTAAAATATAGTTGCCCACATAGAGTGGAAAGTAATCCGGGTCGTTGCGCGCCATGCCCGGAACGCCGATCAGGATGTGGCTCTGCGTGGCCGGGTGCGCGGTGCGCTGCTCGCTGGCATTGATCCGCATGGTCACCGGAGGGATGCTTCCCACATCCCCGCCTTGCGGCAATTGCCCGGTAAGTTTTTGCGCGATAGCCTCGGCCTCTACACGCGTCACATCGCCCATGATGGCAACCACGGCGGATTTGGCGGAATAGTAGGTGCGATGGAATGCTTCAATATCGGCACGCTGAATTTTTTCAACGCTGTCTACCGTTGACGACAAGCCGTAAGGGTGCTCCCCGAATACAGCCTTGCCGAAAGCCTTTCCGGCGATGCTTTCCGGCTTGGTTTCAGCTTCCTTCAGACCCGCAATCACGCGGGCCTTTTCGCGCGCCAGCACGGTTTCAGGAAACAATGGGTGTTGCAGCACGCGCGCCAGGATGTCCAGCGCCTGGTCGCGCTCTGCCGCGCTGCTCAAGGTGCGCAGCGACACCCCGGAACGGTCTGCATCCAAACGCCCGCCCAGTTGCGCGCCGATGTCGGCCAGCTTGCGCGCAATATCGTCCTCGCTCATGCCTTCCACGCCGAGGTCGAGCAAGCCTTGCGTCAATCCGGCAAGCCCGGATTTTTCCACCGGATCGAAACTGCTGCCTGCGGCAAAATCCACCGCCACGTCCAGCATCGGCAAATCATGGTTCTCCACGAAATACACGCGCGCACCGCCCGATGTCTGCCAGTGCTGGATTTGCGGGGTAGCAAACGCCGGTGAGGCGCCAAGCAGGAATATTATGGCAACAGCAAGCACAGATAATCCATTAGAAATGAAACGCCGTTGTCTGAAAAACTTTTGGCCGGGCACCCGTAGGAGCGCAACTTGTTGCGCGATCCAGAGCAATCGCGCAACAAGTTGCGCTCCTACAAAGCATAATGGGTTTAATGGGCAATCCGAGGTAAAAAATTTAGTGCGCATGTGAAACTCCTCCCGCTTTGCGCTTGGGTTTTCCTGAAAGGGGTTGCGGATCAAGCGTAGCGACAGTCAAGTTGTCGTCCTTGAGAAATTCGCGCGCCACATCCTGCACCTGCTGCGCCGTGACCGCCTGCAATTTTTGCAGCATCAGCGGAATGTCTTTGTAGGACAATCCGATGCTTTCCAGTTGCCCGATCTGCATTGCCTGATAGAACACCGAGTCGCGCTTGTACACTTCACTGGCCGTCACCTGCGACTTGACGCGTTTCAATTCATCCTCGCTGATGCCATCGCGCACCAGAAGCGTGATTTGCTCGCGCAAGCCCGCTTCCAGTTCGGCCACGCTCTTGTTTTCGCTGGGTGTACCTTCCAGCACGAACATGCCAGGCCCGCGCGATTCGGAGTCATAGCCCGCGCCTGTGCTGCTGGCGAGCTGCTGCTCGCGCACCAGCGCTTTGTTCAGGCGCGCCGACTCGTTGCCATCGAGCACCCCGGCCAGCACTTCCAGCGCATAGGGCTGCCAATCCTGCGCCGGGTCGCGCAGCACCGGCGCGTGGTATGCCATTACCAGAAGCGGCAATTGCGCCGGAGCCTTGACCACAATGCGCTTCACCCCTAGTTGAGGAGATTCGCTGAAATTCTTGCGCGCGGAAAATTTTCGCGCCGGGATGGGGCCATAGTAACGTTGCGCCAGCGCGAACACTTCGCTTGCCTTGACATCGCCCGCAACCACCAATGTCGCGTTATTAGGGGTGTACCAGCTTTCATACCACGCCTTCGCGTCACCCGCGCCGAGGGTCTGCAAATCATTCATCCAGCCGATCACCGGATGCTGGTAGGGGTGTTCCTGATAGGCCGTTGCCATCAACTTCTCATACAGTAGCGAATGAGGCTCATCATCGGTGCGCATGCGCCGTTCTTCCATGATGACTTTAATTTCCTTGCCGAACTCTGCGTCGGACAGCAGCAGGTTATGCATGCGGTCGGATTCGAGCTGCATCGCCAGCGGCAATTTGGATTTGTGCAATTGCTGGAAATAGGCGGTGTAATCGTGGCTGGTGAAGGCGTTTTCGCGCCCGCCTGCGGCGGCGATACGCTTTGAAAATTCACCCATCGGCACGCTCTTGGTGCCCTTGAACATCATGTGCTCCAGTGCATGGGCTATGCCGGTGGCGCCGGTGCGTTCATCCATGCTGCCCGCGCGGTACCACACCTGCTGCACCACCACCGGGGCGCGGTGATCTTCCTTGACGATCACCTTGAGGCCGTTGCGCAGCGTCTGCTCGAACACCTCCGCATGCGCGGCAGTCTGCGGCCAACCCGACAACAGCGCGAAGCAAAACAAATAATGTCTCATGTCCCTAACCCGTAAACGTGTAATCAGCATAAAATGCGTGCGCATTATGCCCCATTTTCTTGTGCTAGTTCGCAATTGCAATCAAGACAACATTTGCAGGGTGGGAAACGGCTATCGCTCCCACGCTCCGCGTGGTAGCGCATCCGCTACCGCTCTGCGGTGAATCGCTCGTGACGCAGAGCGTCAAAAATTCGTTCCCACGCGGGGCGTGGGAACGATAAGAAACAGGGCTTTCATGGCCAAGCTGACCGAACAGGAACAACAGGAAATCATCCGCTTCATGGAGGCGGGCAAGCCGCTGCCGGACAAGTACCGCTTTCTGCTGTTCGAGGACAAGCGCGAAGTCGAGCTGGTGTGGAACGGCAAGACCGGCGAGGTGTGCAACGTGGTGCTGCCGTTCCAGGTGATCGAGCAGGTGGACGAGCCGCGCTCGGAGAAAGTCACGGCGTTGCAGTTCGGTTTGTTCGACACCGATGCCCGTGGCCGCCAGCTCAAGGGCTGGACGAACAAGCTCATCTGGGGCGACAACAAGCTGATTCTCTCGTCCCTGAAAAATGGCCCGCTGCGCGAAGAGATCGAAAAACAGGGCGGCCTCAAGCTTATCTACATCGACCCGCCGTTCGACGTGGGCGCGGATTTTTCGATGGACATCGAGATCGGTGGCGACACTTTCACCAAAAGACCCAACGTGCTGGAAGAGCTGGCCTACCGCGACACCTGGGGCAAGGGCGCGGATTCCTTCATCGCCATGATCTACGAGAGGCTGGTGCTGATGAAGGATTTGCTGGCGGAAGATGGGAGTATTTATGTGCATTGCGATTGGCGGGTAAATGCTTTCATGCGCGTTGTTCTTAGCGAGATATTTGGCAATGACAATTTTGTGAATCAACTTTGCTGGCGTCGTACAACAGCGCATGGTGATGCGAAGCAAGGTGCGAAGCACTTTGATACAGTAGACGACACGATTCTTTTCTTCGCGAAAGACGGCGGACGCAAGACTTGGAACACTCAATATGTTCCGTTCTCTGACGAACAAATCGAGCAGCAATATAATAAGTTTGACGAGAGCGGACGACGATACCGCCTCGTCACACCGACAGCAGCAAAACCTGGTGGTGATACCTCATACGATTGGAAGGGGGTAACACCACCGAAAGGCCGTTTCTGGGCTTACACAAGGGCGAAGATGGAAGAGTTTGACCGTGAGGGGAAGCTCTATTACTCGAATACCGGTCAGCCGTACATCAAATACTTTCTTGATGAGCGTCCAGGTGTGGCAGCTTCAACAATTTGGCACGATATGCTCTTGGCACCGACTGCAAAGGAGCGCGTTGACTACCCCACCCAAAAACCCGAAGCCCTGCTCGAACGCATCATCAAAGCCTCTTCCAACGAAGGCGACCTGATCGCGGATTTTTTCTGCGGCTCCGGCACCACCGCCGCCGTGGCGGAGAAACTGGGGCGCAAGTGGATCACCAGCGACCTTGGTAAGTTTGCCATCCATACCACGCGCAAGCGCCTGATCGGCGTGCAGCGGCAACTGAAACTTGATGCCAAACCCTACCGCGCCTTCGAAATCCTCAACCTCGGCAAGTACGAGCGCCAGCATTACATCGGCGTGAACCCCAACCTGCGCGATGCCGAAAAACAGAAACAACTGGAGGAGAAAGAAGCCGCGTTCCTCGACCTGATCCTGCGCGCCTACCGCGCCGAACCGACTACGGGCTACGCCACTTTCCACGGCAAGAAGGCCGGGCGGCTGGTGGCGGTGGGGCCGGTGAACATGCCGATCACGCGGCTGTTCGTGGAAGAGGTGATTTTGGAATGCCGCAAGCAGCACATCACCAAGGTGGACATGCTCGGCTTCGAGTTCGAGATGGGCTTGTTCCCCAACGTGCTGGACGATGCAAAAGCCAAGGGCATCGACATCGCGCCCAAGTATATTCCCGCCGACGTGTTCGACAAGCGCGCGGTGGAAAAGAATCAGGTGGTGTTCCACGATGTATCGTTCATCGAGGTCAAACCCATCGTCGTAGGGGCGTATGGCAATACGCCCGCCAAAATATCAGTCGAACTGACGGATTTCTCGGTGTTCTATTCGCAGGATTCCATCGCCGCCGCCGAAGCGACGCTCAAGGACAAGCAAAGCAAGATCGTGGTGGAAAAAGGCCAGATCGTGAAAGTGAACCGCGACAAGGACGGCATCGTCACGCGCGAGTTGCTGACCCAACACTGGACGGACTGGATCGATTACTGGTCGGTGGACTTCGATTTCGAGAGCAAGCGGGAAATTATCCGCGTCCAAGATGCGGCAACGGGCGAGACCATCGAAAACTGGACCGGCGACTATGTGTTCGAAAACGAGTGGCAATCGTTCCGCACCAAGAAAGACCGCTCGCTGGAACTGGTGAGCGCCACGCAGGAAGTCATGCCGGGGCGGCGCAAGATTGCGGTGAAGGTGGTGGATATTTTCGGCAATGATACGATGACGATTGTGGAGGTGGCGGTATGACCAAACCTAAAATCCCCAATTACCATAGGCAACGGTTTTTGCTGGCTCTGTTAGAGCTTGCGGGGGGGCGTTTATCAAAAATGGATTTTCAGAAGCTGTTGTTTTTATCGCAGCAAGAAACTGAATGTCCACATTACGATTTCGTTCCTTATCACTACGGATGCTACTCGTTCCAAGCTCAATCGGACATTGAGCTGCTGGAATCCAGAGGATGGCTGCAAACAGAGGGGAACGACATTCAATTGCTGGCAAAATCAGCCGCCGCTATGGCGCGTAATGAATTGGCTAGAGCCAGCTATTTCGCAAGAAAATATCAGCCCTTCAGAGGCAAGGAGTTGGTGCGTTATGTTTACGAGCATTATCCTTACTACGCCATACACAGCAAGATGGCAAAGGACATTCTGGACAGCCACGCTTATGAAACAGTTATCCAGGCTGGGGAAAAGCTAAAGTCGAATGCGAAAGAACTTTTCACTATCGGCTATGAAGGGTTGTCTTTCGAGAAATATATCAACCGGCTAATCCGCCATGATGTGCGCCTGTTGTGTGATGTCAGAAATAATCCACTAAGCCGGAAGTTTGGTTTTTCAAAAGGCATGTTGAGCCATCTGTTACCAAAACTTGGTATTGAATACATCCATATTCCCGAATTGGGCATCGTCTCGGAAAGCCGGAATAATCTGGAAACGCAATCTGATTATGTGCGGCTTTTTAAGGCCTACAGGAAAACCCTGCCACAGAAAAAGGAAAGTCTGGAAAAGCTAAGTGGATTGCTTGACCAACACAAACGTGTGGCGCTTACCTGTTTTGAAAAGCAGCATGACTCGTGTCATCGGCATTGTGTCAGCGAATATATAGAAGCCATAAGAGACATCAAGGCTGTCCATCTATGAGTACAACTCGAAGGGTGTTCATCACGGTTAAAACCTATCCCACGCTTTCAAAAAAGTATGATGAGCTGGTTTGCACTGCGGGCATTCTTGACGATGGAAGCTGGGTTCGTATTTACCCCCTGCCTTTCAGAAAGCTGGATTATGAAAACCGGTACAGGAAATACCAATGGATGGAGCTGCCCTTGGTCAAGAATGAAAGCGACCCCAGGCCGGAGAGTTACAAGATTACAGACCTTTCCAAAGTTCAGCTAATTGGCGAACCTGTAGGAACAAAGCAGGGGTGGGCTGAGCGAAAGCTGATTGTTTTCGGGAAGAACGAAATCCATTCGGACTTGGCTGCTTTGATAGCAAGAGCCAATAACAATGAACTATCCATTGCTATCTTCAAGCCTGCGGAGCTGCTGGAGTTTGTGGTTGAAAAAACAGAGCGTGAATGGGATCAGGATAGCTTGGAAATTCTTAAGGCAAAAGCAAATCAACTTTCGCTGTTCCAAACAGAAGATGAAGTTAAAAAAGAATTTTTAATCGTCAATAAGTTGCCGTATAAATTTTCCTACCGATTCAGCGACTGCACCGGGAAAGAAAGCACTTTGATGATTGAGGATTGGGAAATTGGTGCGTTGTTCTGGAATTGCCTCACGCAGTCTGAAGGTAACGAAGACAAGGCAATCAATCTTGTCCGAAATAAATACATGGAAGAGTTTTCCAGTAAGGAAATTTTTCTTTTTCTGGGCACGACTCGCCAATTCCATGGATGGGCAAAAAATCCGTTCGTCATTATCGGCGTGTTCTATCCACCCTCGTCACCACAGGACACTTTGTTCTAGCTAGGCAATGTGAGAAAAATGACGACAATCTTATGCCGGAATCGGAGCGCCCTAATCAAAGTCAGGTTCATTGGCTCGTCAACGAAGACTGGGTATTGGGAGCTTGCGGACTAAATCTATTTGCATTTAGGCAAACCTATCATCTTTGAAAAACCGTTAAAAATCAGCCTGCTTACTTTTTACCAATAAATCTATTTAAGTCTATCGTAAAAGCATTATGGCTCTTCATCCCGATTTTCCCGCCTCACCCCACGCCATCCTCGACCCGGCCATCCGCTGGTTCCCTGCGGACGAAGCCTTGCGCGCATCCAGCTTTGAAAAGCTGATGCCGCCGCTGGTGCCGGAGCTGCGCAAACAGGTGAAGGCATGGCGCGACAGCGGTTATGCCAAGGCCACGGAAACCAGTCGCAGCTTGCTCAACTGGTGGTTCAAGACACCGCACCTGCTGCCAAAATCGGATGGCACGATGGCGGAATTCCAGTATTACTTCGCCCAGCGCGAGGCGCTGGAGACCATCATCTACCTATATGACGTGGTGGGCGTGAAGGACAAATACGACATGATGCGCTTCGACCATTCCGGCGCGGTATCCACCGGCATGTTCGACGAGGACTGGCGGCGCTTCGTGGTGAAGATGGCGACCGGCGCGGGCAAGACCAAGGTGATGAGCCTGGTGCTGGCGTGGAGCTATTTCCACAAGCTGTATGAGCCAAACTCCGAACTGGCGCGCAACTTTCTGGTGATTGCGCCCAACATTATCGTGCTGGATCGGATTTACAAGGATTTCCAGGGGCTGCGCATTTTCTTTGAAGACCCGGTATTGCCGGACAACGGCGTGGACGGGCAGAACTGGCGCGACGATTTCCAGCTCACCCTGCATGTGCAGGACGAGGCGCGCATCACCCATCCCGTCGGCAACATTTTCCTGACCAACATCCACCGCGTTTATTCGGGCGAGGATATTCCGCCTTCTGCCGACGATGAAGACACGATGGACTATTTTCTGGGCAAGCGCCCGACCGGTGCGACCACCGATTCCAAGGTCGATCTGGGCATGATCGTGCGCGATATTGATGAATTGGTGGTAATCAATGATGAGGCGCACCACATTCACGATAACAGTTTGGCTTGGTTCAAGTCCATTGAGGATATTCATAATCGACTGAAACAAAAAGATGTCGCCCTATCGTTGCAGGTGGATGTGACGGCCACGCCGAGGCATAACAACGGCGGGATTTTCGTACAGACCATCTCGGATTACCCGCTGGTGGAAGCGATTGCGCAAAACGTGGTGAAGCATCCGGTGCTGCCCGATGAGGCCAGCCGTGCGAAGCTGGAAGAAAGACAGAGTGCCAAATACACGGAAAAATATGCCGATTACATAAACCTTGGTGTCATTGAGTGGCGCAAAGCCTATGCCGTGCATGAAAAGATGTGCAAGAAGGCGATTCTATTTGTGATGACCGACGACACTAGAAATTGCGACGATGTTGCCGAATTTCTGGAAGGGAATTTTTCCGACTTGAAAGGGGCCGTGCTGGTAATCCACACCAAAAACAACGGCGAAATTTCGGAATCGGCGAGCGGCAAGAACAAGGATGAGTTAGACCTGCTGCGCAAGCAGTCCAACGAAATTGACGGGCTGGACAGTCCCTACAAGGCCATCGTTTCGGTAATGATGCTGAAAGAAGGTTGGGATGTGCGCAACGTGACGACTATCGTTGGACTGCGTGCGTATGCCGCGAAGAGCAACATTTTGCCGGAACAAACCTTGGGGCGCGGCTTGCGCAAAATGTATCCGGGCGGCATCGAGGAATACGTCAGCGTGGTGGGGACAAATGCCTTCATGGATTTCGTGAAATCCATAAATAACGAAGGCGTGGAGTTTGAACATAAGCCGATGGGTGAAGGCTCGGAGGCCAAGGCGCCATTGGTGGTAGAGATAGATAAGGATAATGCCAAAAAGGATATTGACGCACTCGATATTCGAATTCCGATAATGACACCGCGCATTTATCGCGAATATAAAAATCTGGCTGATTTGGATATGGGAAATTCAGGTGGCGGCAAAGTTGAATATCGCCAGTTCAGTGAAGAACAACAACGGGAAATCGTGTTCAAGGATATTGTGAACGGCGAGGTGACGCATACCACTATTCTCGACACGGCGGGCATTGCCGATTACCGCAGCGTGATCGGCTATTTCGCTCAGGCGGTTATGAAAGACCTGCGCCTGGAATACCGCAAGGGATCCGCTCCCCGTGGCTATGACGTGCTGTATGGCAAGATCAAGGCGTTTGTGCAAGATGGGTTATTTGACCGGCGGGTGGAACTGGAAGACCCCAACATGCTGCGCAACCTGTCGGAACTGGCCGCTACCAAAACGCTGGTTGAAACTTTCAAGAAGGCCGTCAACGCGCTCACCGTGCGTGACAAAGGCGATGCCGAAATTCGGGACTACATCAAATTGCGCCAAACCCGCCCATTTGTGGCAAAGGATCAGGGCTACCTCATTCCGAAGAAAAGTATTTTCAACAAGATAATCGGGGACAGCAATTTCGAGCTGCTGTTTGCCGGTTTTCTCGAAAGCTGCGACGATGTGATTTCTTATGCCAAGAACTATATGGCGGTAAGCTTCAAGCTGGATTACGTAAAAGCGAACGGAGACATTTCCAATTACTACCCGGATTTTCTGGTGAAAGTATCGGACAAAGAAATTTTCATCGCAGAAACCAAGGGGCAAGCCGATCTTGATGTGCCACTAAAGATGGAGCGGCTGCGGCAATGGTGTGAGGACATCAATCGGGTGCAGTCGGAGGTGAAATACGGTTTCGTATATGTGGATCAGGAGAGCTTTGAGAAGTACAAGCCTGCTAGTTTCCATAAATTGATTGATGGCTTTACGGAGTATAAATGTTTGGTTTCCTGAAAAAATCCACTTCTGACATCACGCCGGAAAAAATCGGTTGGCTCAACCGATTGAAGAGCGGGCTGTCGCGCACCGGCAGCCAATTAACCGGCCTGTTCACCCGTGGCGGCAAGATAGACGATGATCTGTATGAAGAGCTGGAAACCATCCTGATCACCGCCGATGTCGGCATGGACGCCACCCGTTTTTTGCTGGCCGAGCTACGCCACCAGGTCAAGGCACAACATCTCACCGAAACCGGCCAACTCAAGGAAGCGCTGGCGCACTGCCTGCTCAAGCTGCTCAAGCCGTTGGCCCAAGCGCTGGAAACCGGCTCGCACCAGCCCTACGTCATCATGCTGGCCGGAGTGAACGGTGCGGGCAAGACGACTTCCATCGGCAAGCTGGCAAAATATTTTCAGGGGCAGGGCAAATCGGTGCTGCTGGCGGCAGGCGACACCTTCCGCGCCGCCGCACGTGAGCAGTTGATGGAATGGGGCGCGCGCAACAACGTCACCGTCATTGCCCAGCAGAGCGGCGACCCCGCTGCGGTGATTTACGATGCGGTGCAAGCGGCCATGGCGCGCAAGATTGACGTGGTTCTGGCGGATACCGCCGGACGATTATCCACCCAGGCGCACCTGATGGAAGAGATCAAAAAAGTTAAGCGCGTCATCGCCAAGGCATTGCCGGATGCGCCGCATGAGGTATTGCTGGTGCTGGATGCCAACACCGGCCAGAACGCGCTGAGCCAGGTCAAGGCATTCGACGAAGCGCTGGGCGTCACCGGGCTGGTGTTGACCAAGCTGGATGGGACGGCAAAAGGCGGGGTCATCGCCGCCATCGCCAAGGCGCATCCCATCCCGGTGCGCTTCATCGGCGTGGGCGAAGGGCTGGATGACTTGCGCCCGTTCGTGGCGGAAGATTTTGTCGCGGCGTTGCTGGGGCTGGATGAGCAGTAATTCCCTTTCTCCTTCAAATGGAAAATAATCCGTAGGTCGGGCTACGCCCGACAACAATATCCGGCGGGCAGAGCCCGCCCTACGATAATGCATTATTGATCGAGTGCGTAGGATGTGGTGATAACCAGCCACTTGGCAATCGTTTCTTGATTGCTTAGGCGCTGTCCACAATTAATCTGAACAGTTTGCGGCAATTGAGTAGTTCCATTCTCCGTGAAACTTTGCCTTTATAAGGTTAACCATTTCCAGTTCCTCGTCGCTTACGTGAATACCTTTTTCGTAGCGGTTACCATCTAATTCCGCGTTGATTGTTAGCCCGGTTCGAGTAGTCGTGCTCCCGATGAGATTGACTATGGTTTCGTGACTGATCAAAGGTCTGCCCCGCCAGTTCATGCTGATGTAACTGAACATGCGATGTTCGATTTTGTTCCATTTGCTCGTGCCCGGAGGAAAGTGACAGACCGAGATACAAAGTCCGGTCTCATTTGAAAGCCTTTGCAGCGCGACCTTCCACAAGCGAACCCGATAACCATTGCTCCCTCCGCAATCAGCGGTAATCAAAAGTTTAGTGGCTTCAGGATAGCGTGGGCGCCCCATTTTATACCACCAGCGACGGATGCTTTCTACCGCAAATTCGGCGGTGCCGTGATCCGTGCCAACACTCACCCAGCCAACATTGGCGCCCTGATCATACACGCCATAAGGATTCTCTTTCCCCAATTCAGGGTTGGGGAAATCATGGCCATTGACCAGCTCCGGCTCGCCCTGCGGCCGCCATTCCCGGCCCGCATTCTTGAAGTCGCCAACCAACTCTTTCTTCTTCGTGTCTACCGAAATAACTGGCTGATCGCCCCGCAGAAATGCCGCAACCTGCTTGTTGATGTAATTAAACTGCGCGTCTCGATCCGGGTTGTCGGCGCCTTCCTTGGTCTTCCGGTTTGCTTGCAAGCTGTAACCCAACTCCGCCAGCAAGTCGGCGACCTTCTGCCTTCCCACCACATGGCCTTGTGTTTGCAACGTGGCCGCCAGTTGGCGCGTACTTTTACACGTCCAGCGTAGTGGCGACTCGGGGTCTCCTCGCGTGGTCGGTTGCACCAAACGTTCAATGTCCTGGAGCAACGATGGATCATGTTCGCCGATCGGTTTCCGCCCTCCGCCTTGCGCACGAATGCGCTTGCCCTTCTCCAGAGCCTTCTTCTCCCGCAACCCACCGATATCCTTCACGCCTTGGTGAATTGTCGTGCGCGACAGCCCCGTTGCTCGCGCGACCACAGAAATTCCTCGGTGCCCCAGAGCTTGTGCCTCTGCCGCAGCCCATAGTCGGCGAGCTTGCTCGTCTAAAATAGGCTCAAGCAAATCAAATTTTTTGCGTACCAGAATTTCTGTCTCAGCATCCATGCACCAAGCATAAACATTATCCGTTAACTGTTCAAGTTGTTTATGGACAGTTCCTTAGTGGAATGGCTAGTTGTTCCATCAGGCACGAACCGCATCAATCGCGACTACACCACCAGCCGCCCGACCAACTCCGACATATTCGAGTAAGTGACAAACGCCTCATGCGTAGCGCGCGTGATGGCGACATAGGTCAGGCGCACATCGTCTTCTATGTCCTCAGTCTTCTTCAGTTCACCCAATCCGCCTATCGCCACGCAGGGGAACTCCAACCCTTTGGCGTTGTGCATGGAGAGGAAGCGCACCGCGTCGCGTTCCGTCTGCACGCGGTTGCCATGTTCCTTGGCCACATCCACCGGCACATCGTATTTCGCCAGTATTTTCCCGAATTGCATCCCGATGCGATGCCAGGGATACAGCACCGCCATCTGCCCCCACTGGTAACCGGCGGCCTTGCGTCCGAGCAGCCATTCCGCAATCGCATGCGCCTCGCCGTCATGGCTCACGCACTGGCGCACCACCGGCTCCACGCCCTCGCGCCCGCCGTCTTCCGGCGTCAGGATCGCGCTCTCGTCACCCGCGCATACGCCCGGTGCGCCAATCACATCGGCGGCGAATTTGCGCGCGAAGCGCAATATCTGCGCGGTGTTGCGGTAATTCACCTTGAGTACCGTGGTGCGGCCGGCGGCCTCGATGCAGAGCTGCTTCCACACCGGGCGCTTGCGCCCTTTGTAGATCGCCTGCGCATCGTCGTAAACGATCATCAGCGCCTTCGTGTCCGGGTTCACCATCTTCGCCGCCAGCGCCAGCCATTG
>FZPX01000173.1_pt1 | contig 22004 bp, 22 predicted proteins | sample 1534791 | NCBI WGS metagenome assembly FZPX01 (sample SAMEA104161951, study PRJEB21768) | metagenome | biome: subterrestrial habitat; feature: phreatic zone; material: underground water | place: France | collected 2016-06-01 | depth 60 m | reverse complement strand
TCGCCGGATACCAGCCCCACCCGCAAGCGCCGGGCGGGATCGGGCATGTTGCCCCAAACCTTGCACGGGCGCGCTAGTGTAGTGCTTGCTAATTGATGGAACCATAAGGTATTGCCAGTGTCACATTCCTCGTTGCGAACAAACGGGATGCACGATGAAGACGGCAATAAAGATTGTAGTGAGGGAAGGACAACGAGCGATGCTGGAACGCATGATCAGATCGCAGACGATTGATGTCCGTGTTGCGCGGCGTGCGCGCATTGTTCTGCTTGCTGGCGAAGGCATGGGAGATCGTGAGATCGCACGCGAGTTGGGCATCGGGCGGATTCAGGTGGCCCGATGGCGCGGGCGTTTCGCCACGGGTGGCGCGGAAGCGATTCAGGCGGACTTGCCGCGCAGTGGCCGCAAGCCGCGTATCGATGCTGCGGAGATTGTGCGCGTGACGACGCAGACGAAACCGGAGGGTGCCACTCACTGGAGTACGCGCAAGCTGGCGGCCAAGCTCGGCATCTCGGATACCACAGTACTCAAGGTGTGGCGTGCCAATGGGATCAAGCCGCATCTGGTCAAGAGCTTCAAGGTGTCGCGCGATCCGAAGTTCGTCGAGAAACTCGAAGACATCGTTGGCCTGTACATGTCGCCGCCCGAGCACGCGCTGGTACTGTGCTGCGACGAAAAAAGCCAGGTGCAGGCGCCGGATCGTACCCAGCCCGGACTGCCACTCAAAAAATGGCGCGCGGAAACGATGACCCACGACTACAAACGCCATGGCACGACCACATTGTTTGCGGCCTTGAGCATGCTGGACGGCTCGGTGATTTCCCGCTGCGCGCAGCGTCATCGCCATACTGAATGGCTCGATTTCCTGCGCCAGATCAACCGCGAGACACCCAAGGGAAAGGAGCTACATCTGATCTGCGACAACTACGCGACGCACAAGCATCCGAAGGTCATCGAGTGGTTGGAGAAACATCCGCGCTTCAATGTCCATTTCACGCCAACTTCCGCTTCCTGGCTAAACATGGTCGAGCGCTTCTTCCGCAGCATCTCGACTGACCGACTGAAGCGTGGAGTCTTCCGTAGCGTGCCTGAACTGATCACAGCCATTGAGGAATACATAGCCGTGCATAACAAGAATCCGAAGCCATTTGTATGGACTGCCAAGGCCAATGACATCTTGCAGAAAGTCATTCGCGCCAATCGCCAACTTGGCTCCAAGAAGAACGAAGCACTACACTAGCCGCATCACCAGTTCGCCGTAGCGCCGCGCTTCGGCATGCAATATCGTGTGGTTCTGATCCTCCATATAGTTATGAATGAGCAATAAGTTGCTATGCGCTTCAACGTAATCGGGCTTAATCGCCAGCGCCCGCCGGTAACTCGCCACCGCATCATCGAGTTTTCCGAGGTCGCCCAAGGCATTGCCCAGGTTGTTGTGCGCTTCGGCGTAATTAGGTTTGAGCCGCAGCGCTTGGCGGCAACTCGCCACCGCATCATCGAGTTTTCCGACGTCTCGCAAGGCATTGCCCAGGCTGTTATGTGCCTCAGCTAAATCGGGTTTTATCTCCAGTGCATGGCGATAGCACACAACAGCGTTTTCGAGCTGGCCTAGTCCTAACAGCGCATTGCCCAGATTGTTATGTGCCTCGGCGTAATCAGGTTTGAGTTCCAGCGCCCGGCGATAACTGGCTTCGGCTTCGAGCAACCGGTTTTGGTTCTTGAGATTGTTGCCCAAAGTGTAATGCGCCTCAGCATAATTTGGATTGATTTTTAGCACCCGCCTGTAGCTGGCATCGGCTTCGGATAGTCTGCCTTGCCTGTTAAGGGTAACGCCCAGATTGCCGTGCGCTTCAGCATAATCTGGTTTGAGTTCAAGTGCCCGGCGGTAGCAAACTACTGCGTCATCAAGTTGTCCGAGGTTTTTCAGGGCAATACCCAAGCTGTTATGCGCCTCTGCATCCTCAGGTAAAAGTTTTGTTACATTTTGCAAAGCGGTAAGAGCATCTTTACCTTGCATCTGGAGGGAAGCACCCAGGGCTTTCCAAACAAATCCGGAATCCGGATAACGTACAGCCATCAAGCGCGCTTGGCTTTCTAGTTCCGCATGGCGCCCGCTGTTGAACAGGTCGATAATGCGGTTGATTTCGGCGTGTGACGGCGCGCCGGTTTTTATAGCCGGTTTTCTTGATGTATTTGATGGAGGTCGCATTGATTCAACCATTGTGCGATTTTCCTGCATTGATTGATGGAAAGCAATTGTTTGCTGCGACACTACAACATCACAATATTGGAGCTTCTGGCCTTAGCTGGCCAGTTTTTAACTTGCTTATTTAGCATGTGTGGAATCAGAAAAAACGGGTATCCCTTTCACGTCCCTACATACCGCATGTCGAAAATTTTGCTTTTCGGGGCGACCCAGCGTCTGGACAAAAGCAAGGAAAAATCGCCCGCTGGCCTGTGAGCGGCATCCAGCCTCGCTATGGAGCCATCCGCCCATTTCGTCAAATGTGCTCCGATAATCAACACCGGGATATGCCTTCAATTTTTCATGGCGCGGCATCGCTAGGTGCGTGAAAGGGATACACGTTACTGCTCAATAAGACGGTACCAAATGGCTGGTTATCTATCCTGCCGCTAATGTAACGACTTGCCATTCGAGTTGCCAAATTGTTGGCCATCTTCCAGTGGGGGATGAGTGATGTGGTGTATTGCGCGATCACGTCAGTTTATCTGCTACTGAAACGCTTTTTCAGAAACAAAAATTCAAAACAAAAATTCAATCTGGACAGTAGCGCGCGGAACACGCAGAATGTTCGTCAGTAACAACTAATTCATGGCCCAATGGATAAAATTGGCAAATACGAAATCATCAGGGAGTTGGGTAGTGGTGCAACCAGCACCGTGTATCTGGCACTTGATCCATTCAACAATCAGCAGGTCGCGCTCAAGCTGTTCAACTTGGAAGCGCAGCACGATAGCAACCGCGCCAAGGCTCGTCGCAAGCTGTTGCTGACCGAGGCGTCGCTGGCCGGGAAGTTATCTCATCCGCATATCGCCAAAATTTTCGATGCAGTGATGGAGGGTGCCGAAAATTACGTGGTGATGGAATATGTTGAGGGTGAAAACCTCGAACACTATGCTGAAGTGGATAACCTGCTGCCGTTAAGTACTGTGGCGGAAATTGTTTATAAATGCTGCAAGGCGTTGGAATACGCACAACACCAAGGTGTGATCCACCGCGATATCAAGCCTGCCAATGTTCTGCTGTGTGGACAAAGTGACATCAAAATATCCGATTTTGGTGCGGCGGTGATCGTGAGCCAACAGACTACCCAGGTGAGTGGCGTGGGCTCTCCTGCCTATATGTCGCCGGAGCAAATTAAGGAGCAGTTGCTGACACACCAGACCGACATTTATTCACTTGGAGTGACCATGTACAAGCTACTTACCGGGAAGTTGCCGTTTGATGCGAGCAATAACTATAGTTTGATCTATCAGATATTGAATTTAGAGCCGCCACCTGCCAGTACCTTTCGCCCGGAAACCCCTCCAGAGCTGGACGCTATAGTTCTGCGCGCCATGCAGAAAGACCTGTCGCGGCGTTATCAGAAGTGGGACGAATTTGCGCAAGATCTGGTGGGCTTCTTCAATAACAACGTGGTGGCTCAGGCAAAAATATTCGATACGGAGAAATTTGATACTTTGAGGTCGCTGAAATTTTTCAGAAACTTTAGTGATATTGAATTGTGGGAAGTGATGCGCGTGAGTGAGTGGCGCAAGATGCACAAGGATGAGAGCATCATCAGCGAAGGTGAAGAAGGGCATACGTTTTTCATTCTGGCTCACGGTACGGTCAAGGTGCTCAAACAAGGACGCCTGTTGAGCATGTTGCACAAAGGAGATTGTTTCGGTGAAATGGCTCATCTTTCCGAGCACGAATCCAAGCGTTCCACGGATGTGGTGGCAAAATCCGATATAACACTGATCGAAATTAACCCTGAAATATTGGAGAAGGCTTCAACTGGATGCCGTTTTCAATTTGACAATGCCTTCCTGCGTATGCTGGTGAAGCGCCTGAATGTGGCGAATACGCGCATTTCTCACCTGTTGAATAACGAAGAACCCTGAAGTTATGGGGCATGTTCTGCATCTACCGCTGAACCATTATTTTTAGTTGGCATGTACCATGCCATTATCCCGTCCAGATCAATGTGCAAAATTATTATACTGCCAGAAAAATATTGCACGGCCACGGCAAAGCCGTTATATTTACCTCCATGCACTTCTCACGTCACATCTCGCAATTGCACTCCACCTTCAGCCTGTTGGCAGCGCTGAAGCTGCGCTTCGCGCGCTAATTCCATCCCCACAACAGTTTTGAAGCAGGCGGCCTAACCGGATGGCCGCGAGTTAAGCATATGCATTGGAGCCTGACATGACCGACAAGTTAATCATATTCGATACCACCTTGCGCGACGGCGAGCAAAGCCCTGGTGCGTCCATGACCAGGGAAGAAAAAGTCCGCATTGCACGGCAACTGGAAAAGCTCGGCGTGGATGTCATCGAGGCGGGATTTGCCGCCGCCAGCCCGGGCGATGCTGACGCAATACAAAGCGTTGCGCGTATCATCGAGCATTCCACGGTTTGCTCGCTGGCGCGCGCCAGCGAGCGCGACGTGCGCGCGGCGGGCGAGGCGATCAAGCCGGCCAAATCCGGACGCATCCACACCTTTATTGCCACTTCGCCCATCCACATGGAAAAGAAGCTGCGCATGACACCGGATCAGGTCGTCGAAAATGCGGTGAAGGCGGTGAAGCTCGCACTGGAATATACCGACGACGTGGAATTTTCCGCCGAGGATGCGGTGCGCTCGGAAATGGATTTTCTGGTGCGAGTGTTCGATGCGGTGATCCGGGCCGGTGCCAGGACGCTTAACGTACCGGACACCGTCGGTTACAGCATCCCGGCATTGTGGGGCGAGCGCATCCGGCAGTTGATCGCCCGCGTGCAGAATTCGGATAAGGTAGTGTGGTCCACGCATTGCCACAACGACCTCGGCATGGCGGTGGCCAATTCACTCGCCGCCGTGATGAATGGCGCGCGCCAGGTGGAATGCACCATCAACGGTCTCGGTGAGCGTGCCGGGAATGCCAGCCTGGAAGAAATCGTGATGGCGGTAAAGACGCGCCGCGACGTGTTCGGATGCGACTCGCGCATCGACACTACACAGATCGTGCCGACCTCCAAGCTGGTGTCGAGCATCACCGGCTACCCGGTGCAGCCGAACAAGGCCATCGTCGGTGCGAATGCCTTTGCGCACGAATCCGGCATCCATCAGGATGGCGTGCTCAAACACCGCGAGACTTATGAGATCATGCGTGCCGAGGATGTGGGCTGGAGCACGAATAAAATAACGCTGGGCAAACTTTCCGGCCGCAATGCCTTCCGTACGCGCTTGCAGGAGCTCGGTATCGTGCTTGGAAGTGAGGAGGCATTGAATGCGGCGTTTTCGCGATTCAAGGATCTGGCCGACCGCAAGCATGAAATTTTCGACGAGGATTTGCAGGCGCTAGTCAACGAAGAAACCGTGGCGCATGTCAGCGAGCGTTATCGCCTGGTGTCCATGTGCGCCCATTCTGAAACCGGCATCTTGCCCGAAGCACGGGTGGTGTTGAGTGTGGGCGGACAGGAACGAAACGCCGAGATGCAGGGCGGCGGCCCGGTGGATGCGACATTCAAGGCTATCGATCAAATCGTGCAGAGCGGCACTGAGTTGCTGCTGTATTCGGTGAACAACATTACCAGCGGCACCGATGCGCAGGGTGAGGTGACCGTGCGTCTGTCCAGGGGCGGGCGCATTGTAAACGGCCAGGGTGCGGACACCGACATCGTGGTGGCTTCAGCCAAGGCTTACCTGAATGCCTTGAACAAGCTGGATACAGAAGGGGAGCGCGCGCACCCGCAGGTGTGAATTGGCAGGGTGGGCAGATGATTTCTGCCCATCATTGATTTGAGTACATTTTGAACGTGGGATGTATTGCCGCTCCAGAAAATTATTTTGAACGGCTGCTTTGGATTGAATTTTTTTACCAGCTTAGAAGCTAAATTATTTGGCAGGATATGTTCATATGATGAAAACCCCAATTAAAACTATCAATATGAGACTGCTTTCATTTGTGGAGAATATTGGCCTGCTGGTGATCGCCATCGCCACCGTTATCGCCATGTTTGGCGAAATAATATCCATGGTGGGAGCGTTACGCGTTACGTTGGCTGACCTGTTGATGCTGTTCCTCTACATGGAAGTATTGGCCATGGTGGGCCTGCATTACAGTTCTGGCAAAATGCCTGTGCGCTTTCCGCTTTATATAGGAATGGTGGCGATGGCACGGTACCTGATCCTGGATATGAAGGAGATGGATGACTTGCGCATGCTGGCAGTGTCCGGCTCCATCCTGATTCTGACATTGGCCGTGTTTCTGATCCGCTTGGGGCATGTCCGCTATCCCTACACGGGCGATGATCAAAACAAAAAGTTTTGATATAGCGTGGGCGGCGCTGCGGGGGATAAGAGGCGAAGCTGTAATCCGCCAAACGCACAGAACAAGTGCGCTATCTGGCATCATGCTCCATTTTTACCAGCACCTTCCGGGCATGTTGCGCATCCCATACCTCTTCTGCAAAATCGAAGCGCAGCACCTGGGTATCGGCACGCACATCAAAACCGTCGCAGTCCAAGCCCAGCATTTCCACATCCATGGCTTCAATTTGCTTAAAGTGCAGGCAGTAATCTCGCATCGTGTCGCGATGATCCGTATTCATGTGCGAGATCACCTCATTTTCCTGTTCGATCAGGGGGCATGGCAGCACGGAGTAGTCTTCTGCCGCAACCCAATGAATGTTGCCGAAACCGCCGATGTAGCGTATGGCCAGGGGCACGATACGATAGAAGGAAAAATCGTGCATGGCAAAATAGGTCTCTGCTTCCGGAAAATAGCGCAGGTAGCGCTTCCCGGAGTGTTCTCTGTCTGTGGCAAGATGCGCCGCGCCCACCACGGTCACGCGGCCTTGTGTCTGGATGTGCGGGCTGTCCTGGCTGTGCGTGATGAGGCTGACGCGCGGATCATGCCGGATATTTTTGGTGTGCTCGGCCAATGCGCTGATGAGAATAAGAAGGCTGCCGTCGTGATCCGCCAGATAGGGTGTGATAGAGCCGAATGGATAACCGTCAAATTTTTTCGACAGGGTGCACAGCGCACCATAACGGTGGGCGTGCAATATTTGCCGGGCTTCGCGTGCATTGCTCATGGAGTTTGAATGCTCAAGGGCACCTCAATAGAAATTCTCATCCTGCGGCATTGCCCGCGCCGCAAGGGATGCTTCGCCATGTTGGTCGCCGGTTAGCACCGGGATTTCCAGGTCGGGTATCATGTGCGCATTGTATTTCATCGTGAATAATAATTGGCCATGAAAATGAAATGGATGGATTTGCGGCACATGTTGTTTTTCATCACGGTGCGCTTCAAACAGGATCGCTGTACGCAGATGGCGGCCAGCCTGACTTTTACCATCTTGCTGTCGCTGGTGCCGCTGATAACGATTGCACTCACCCTGTTTTCGGCGTTTCCGGTGTTCGCGGATTTTTCCGGGCAGATCAAGAGTTTCCTGCTGTCCAACATGATGCCTGAAACCGGCAAAGTGATTTCGCGCTATGTGGAGCAGTTTGCCGAAAGCGCCGCCAAGTTGACTGCAGTGGGCATTGCGTTTCTGGCGCTGGCCGCAATGCTGACGATGCACACCATAGAAAATGCTTTCAACACGATCTGGCGCGTGACGCGACCGCGCACCCTGGCGCAGCGTGTGTTGATTTACTGGGCGGTGTTGACGTTGGCTCCCCTGCTGATTGGCGGCAGCCTTTCGCTGACCTCATGGTTGCTCGGGATGTCGGTGGGTTATGCCCGGCAGATTCCCGCATTCGGCGTGGTGATACTGAAAGTGGCCCCGGTGCTGCTTACAACGCTGGCCTTCAGCCTGCTGTTCCGCGTGGTGCCCAACCGTTATGTGCCGATGCGCCACGCTTTCATCGGCGGCACCGTGGCGGCGGCGGCATTCGAATCCATGAACAGCGCCTTCGCTTTTTACATCGAGCAATTTCCAACATATAAACTGGTATATGGCGCGTTTGCCAGCATCCCGATTTTCCTGCTATGGATTTACCTGTCCTGGCTGACTATCTTGATTGGCGCGCTGATTGCCGAGTCACTGTCACATTGGCGCGGCGATCCCGCCCAGAAACTTACGCCCACGGCGCAACTGTATTATGCGCTGCACATACTCAAGACGATGAGCGAGGGTATGCGCAACGGCGAAGTGCAGACTTTGCCTGCGTTTTCCAGGCAACTGCATATCGGATTTGATTCGCTGGAACAGACCCTGGAAAAACTGGCGCAAGCCAATGTAGTGAGCAAACTGGCAGACGAAGGGTGGACGATGATACGCGAAGCGAGGCATGTGAAATTGGCCGAGCTGTACCGCCTGTTTGTGTTCGATCCGGCCTTGTTGACTGTGCAGGAAAATGATGCGGAAATCCAGGAGTGGCTCGGGCAAATGGGGCAACTTGTCGCGTTTGAGGCGGATATTTCGCTGCATGAATTGTTCTCCGGGGAGAGCGCCGTCGCCACGTAGCTTAGCTTGCCCCATGCCCGCTTTTGCGTTTTAATGCGCGCCGGTAATAATTTTGTTTGAGAGAGGGATACATGAAATTCTTGGAAAGCCTTTTTGAAGGCTCGCTGTGGAACAGCCGTTTCGTCATTCTGGCGGCGGTGGTGGGCAGCTTGTTTGCTGGTTTCGCAATTTTCTACATGGCCACAGTGGATGTGGTGTATCTGGTGATGCATACGATGCATTACGCTGATGCGAGCATGACGGAAGAAGCGCGTAAGATCTTGCATGACAGCACGGTGTCGCACATCGTCGAGGTGGTGGACGGGTATTTGCTGGCAACCGTGATGTTGATTTTTTCGCTCGGCCTGTATGAGCTGTTCATCAGCGATATTAACCAGGCACATGGTAGCAAGGCATCGAGCAAGATTCTGGTGATCAACAGCCTGGATGACTTGAAGTCGCGCCTGGCCAAGGTGATCATCATGATCATGATCGTCACCCTGTTCGAGGAGGCGCTGAACATGAAAATGTCCGCGCCGATTGACCTGCTCTATCTGGGCGGCAGCATCGCATTGATTGCCCTTGCGCTCTATTTGACTCATTCAGCCGAACATGCCGCGAAGCCGAAAGAAGATGAGCCGGAAGAAGGCGCGGAGACCGGGGATGAACACTAATGATGTGGAATAAGCAGAGAGGGCGCTTTTAACGTGAACGTCGCGAAGCGACACCACATCACTCTCCCCCGCTGGGGGAGAGGTAGGAGAGAGGGAACGGACACGGCGGCATTCATTTTCTGTGATGGCGCTGCCATGTCCGTTTGTCCAGCTCGCAAGTCACAGCGCTTTCTGCTGACCGCAGTATTGTTGCTGACAGCGTTCGGTGCGGCGGCGCATGAGTTTGCGTTCAAGGATACGCATGGGCAGGAACAGCGCCTGTCCAACTACCGTGGCAAGTGGGTGCTGGTGAATTTTTGGGCGATCTGGTGCCCGCCTTGCCTGGATGAAATCCCTGACCTGGTCTCGCTGCACAACGCGCACAAGGATACCGACCTGGTGGTAATCGGTATTGCATTGGATTATGCCTCGCCCAAGGGGGTAATGGAGTTTGCCGAGAAGCATGCCATTTCGTATCCGATAGTACTGGGCAACCATAAAATGGCAGCACAGGTTGGAGAAGTGGAGGCATTGCCGACTACTTATCTATTTGATCCAACCGGCAAGCCTGTAGGACGTCAGGAAGGTGCAATCACACGCGACAGCGTGGAAGAGTATATCCACAAGAAATAACTTGCAGGCCGCTTACCGGGCCAATGTCGTGCGATAAATATCGGAACCGGCGGCGCGGCGTGCCGAAAATTTCTCATCGAATTTGGCCGGTTGTGAGCTGCGTATTTTCGGCGTGGAATCCCAGTACTTGTGCCAGGCAGTGCGCACCATATTGGGATATTCCGGTCTGCCGAGGCTGCCGTTGTAGCGCCCGAGGGCGCGGTAGAGGTTGCCCTTTTCCATAACCAGGTAGTGGCGCAGGATGGTGCAGCCGTAGCGCAGGTTGGTGTGCAGGTCAAACAGGTTGTGGTTTGATGCCCCGATTTCTTTTACCCAGAATGGCATCACCTGCATGTAGCCGCGTGCGCTTGCGCTGGAGATGGCATACTTTCTGAATCCGCTTTCCACTTCTATCAACCCCAGCACCATTTGCGGATCCAACCCGGCGCGTTTGGCTTCGTAATGCATGGTTCTGAGAAAATTCAGGCGGGAAGTTTCGTCCGGGATGCGGCTCTCCAGGCGGCGCGACATCTCGTTTAACCATGTATCCGCCTCCTGTTGCGAAGCGAATGCCAGTTTGGGTTCAGCCTGGTCCGCAACAGCCTGCTGCAATACCCCGCGCACGCTGGCGGAGAGCGGCTGGTAGATTTGTGAACCGCCATGCGCCGTGCAGGCAAACAACAGCCCCGCCGCCAGCAATGGCAACGCGAAATGGTGCGGGTAACTTATTCTGTTCAGTCGCATAGCTCCAATTGTACGAACTTGACGATATCTTTCAAGGGGATTTGTTGCGCCTCGGCTGCGCGCCTTCCCTTGTATTCCACCATATTCTCTTTCAAGCCTCGCTCGCCGATCACGATGCGATGCGGGATGCCGACCAGTTCCAGATCGGCGAACATCACGCCTGGGCGCTCGTCGCGGTCATCCAGCAATACCTCGAAACCCGCTTCGGCCAGAGCCGCGTATAGTCCTTCCGCAGCGTTGCGCACGGCTTCGCTCTTCTTGATGCCGATGGGGGCAATGGCTACCTGGAACGGCGCCATCGCCTTGGGCAGGGTGATGCCGCGCTCGTCATAATTCTGCTCGATTGCGGCGGCGACAATGCGTGAAACACCGATGCCATAACAGCCCATTTCCATGATTTGCGCCTGGCCGTTCTCATCCAGATAAGTGGCCTTGAGCGCTTCGGAATATTTGGTGCGCAACTGAAAAATGTGGCCGACCTCGATGCCACGGCACAGCTCCAGATGCCCCATGCCATCCGGGCTGGGGTCGCCCGCAACGACATTGCGAATGTCGGCAATGGCGGCTTCGAGCAAGGCTACATCGCGCCCGAAATTCACGCCGGTATAGTGGAAGCCGTCCTCGTTGGCTCCGCAGACGAAGTTGCTCATTGCGGCGGCAGCGCGATCCGCAAAAATGCGCACATGAGCATTTGCTGGCCCGATGTAGCCGGAGCGGCACTTCATGTTTTGCTGGATTTCGTCATCCGTGGCGAAGCGGAATTCGCCCAACACTTTGCTGGCTTTCACTTCATTCAGTGTGTGGTCGCCACGCAGCAGCAGGAGGGCAAAGCCGCCTTCCCGTGCAATTACCGCGATGCTCTTGAGCACTTGCTGCGGTGTGACATTCAGGAAAACGGATACTTCTTCGATGGACTTCTGTCCGGGAGTGATGGTTTTTACCATCGTTTCCAGATGCGCAGCCGGAGCGGTATTGGGAGCAACGGCCTCCGCCAGCTCTACATTGGCGGCGTAATCGGAAGCGGGGCAGAACGCCAGCGAGTCCTCACCGGAATCGGCCAGCACGTGAAACTCATGCGAGCCGCTGCCGCCGATGGCGCCGGTTTCCGCAGCCACGGCGCGAAACTGCAATCCCAGGCGGGTGAAGATGCGGCTGTAGGTTTCATGCATCATGCGGTAAGTCTGCTCCAGGCTTTCAAAACTGGCGTGGAAGGAATAGGCATCTTTCATCAAAAATTCGCGCGCGCGCATGACGCCGAAACGGGGACGCACCTCATCGCGGAACTTGGTCTGGATCTGGTAGAAATTCAGCGGAAGCTGGCGGTAGCTTTTTATTTCGCGGCGCGCGATGTCGGTGATGACTTCTTCGTGGGTGGGGCCAAAACAAAAAAGATTGTCGTGGCGATCCTTGATTTTCAGCATCTGCGGGCCGAACACTTCCCAGCGCCCGGTTTCCTGCCACAGTTCGGCGGGTTGCACGGCAGGCATCAGTAATTCGATACCGCCGCTCTTATTCATCTCCTCGCGCACGATATTTTCCACCTTGCGCAATACGCGCAAACCAAGCGGCATCCAGGTGTACAGGCCACTGGCCAGTTTCCTGATGTAACCGGCGCGCAGCATCAGGCGATGGCTGACCAGCTCGGCTTCGGACGGTGCTTCTTTCAGGGTCGAAATGAAAAATTGTGAAACACGCATGATGTTTATTAGCCAAATCGAAAAATTAGAGTGTTGATTTTACAGCGAACCAAGCGCTCATGCTGCACCGATTGGCTAAAGCATCCCTAAAAAACCAGATTTTCGAGTATCCGTTACACGGTTTGATTTATCCCGATTTTGAAAACAGGTTGGAGTAGGGATCACAATGTGTCTCACGCCAATAACAAAACCAAGCGCCGTTTCCTGCCGAATCTGCAACACCGCCGCTGGTGGGTGGAATCTGAAAATTGTTGGGTGTCTTTGCACCATTGCCGCACTGCGCATCATTGACAAGAACGGCATCGACGTCTTGTCATTCCATCGCAACAACCTGGCCACATATCAGCAGGTGCGCCTCATCAACATAACCAACTTATCTGTGGGGCAATACGGCAGCCACCCTAAGTTTATGAGGTGCAATATAATTCGAGCGTGAAATTTACTATTGAACGCTTCACGCATCGTGTTGTCTGCTTCCAGGCAGGTTCAGCGTAGCGCATCCGAATTTTGATGCGGCCAGTATCCATGCAGTGCAAGGTTACTCATCCAACACCTGTGGCGAACTGCTAGTCCAGGCTGATGCGCCGGGATGGCACGGCGCTGGGCTCGCCTGCTTCCATCCAGCTTTTCCACACCGATGAAACCAAGGCGCGCTCCACGGGACTACGCAAACCCGATTGCTATAAGATCAATTGCATGAGCCGAACTGATCAGCCTGTGACACCGTAACTAAATTACCAGAACTACTGAATCAATTTCTTCTACTGATACTCCCTAACCTTAGAAACTAAAAACACAATGGAATCCTCCCACTCACTGGAACTCGCAAAACACGCGCTGCTGATGTTCGGCGTCGTCCTCGCCGTGGGCACCTTCTCCGGTTTGATCGCACGGCTGGCGAAGATTCCTGATGTGGTGGTGTTCCTGCTGGTCGGCATGCTGATCGGCCCAGGCGTGCTCGGCATGGTGGACATCAAGGCCGACTCGACGATCAACCAACTGATTATGATCTTCGGCTCCAGCTACATCCTGTTCGATGGCGGCGCATCGATTCGGCTCAAGGTGCTGAAGGAAGTCTGGATCACGCTGCTGGTGATCGCCACTATCGGCGTGCTGATCACCGCCGCAATCACTGGCGTGGTGGCCTACTACTTCCTCGGGCTTACGCCCATCGTCGCACTGTTGCTTGGCTCAACGTTGGCCTCCACCGATCCGGCCACACTGGTTCCAGTATTCAAGCAGGTGCGCATCAAGGATCGTGTGGCGCAAACCGTGATGAGCGAATCCGCCTTTAACGATGCGATGGGCGCCATTCTCACCTTTACAGTGCTGGGCGTGGCGATGGGCGCGGGCGAGTTCTCGGTAAGCGATGCGTTCATCGACCTGCTCAAGCAATCGGTGCTCGGCATCGTCATCGGCGGAGTATTGGGGTATCTGGCGGCGATATTGATCGCGCATGAAAAATATAACTTCCTCACCGAATTCGCCCCGGTGGTCACGCTGATGGCCGTAATTGCCGCCTACATGGGTGCGGACGGCATGCACGCCAGCGGTTTCATGGCGGTATTCGTGTTCGGCATCATGCTCGGCAATCAGGAATCGCTGGGATTCAGGCTCACCCAGCATGAGGGCGATGAACTTGAAGATTACGTGATGACCACCGCCTTCATCATGCGCATGTTTATCTTTATCCTGCTCGGTTCACAAGTGGACTTCGGCCTGATGAATCAATACTTGCTCGGCGGCATCGCGGTCGTCGTCGTGTTCATGCTGGTGGCGCGCCCGGTCACCGTATTCCTCTGCGCGCTGCCGGATCGCCGCGCCAAATGGAGCCTCAAGGAAATGCTGTTCATGTGCTGGACGCGCGAGACCGGCGTGATCCCCGGCGCGCTGGCCGGTATGCTGGTCGGCATGAAAGCCCCCGGCGCACAGATCATTGCCTCGGTGACTTTCATAGCGATCCTGATGACGATTTTGATTCAGGCGACGACCACCAAGTGGCTGGCGAAAAAACTGGATTTACTGGTGGAGTAGTGCGCCGATAAGACCAGCCTTATTGCCAGTAAACATACCGCCTGCGCCGAAAATGGCCCCAACTAATTGTCGGCCACTCAAAGGAGCTTCATCGCAATCTGCGAAAGTCGAGAGCCATACCCGCATTATGCAGATGAAGCATAATCCCGGAGATGTCAAATTTCGGGAATCACCCTTATGTAGCAAGGGGTTTACCCTATCAATTAGTTTGCGCTAAGCGCTTCCCTAAGTTTGACCACTACAATATAATTTGCCGCTTAATAAACACCAATTTTTGATTAGATGCTTCATGCTGCGTGTTAGTCTCTATTAAGCAGGCGCAACGTATTGCACAAGTTTAAGTTGCATGCAACTTTTGTGAATTTTTTACGACATAACATCCGTTCGCGTGTTTAATTCAAGTCTTTGAACAGCAGGATTTGCTCAAGATGACATCGCTTTTGCGTACGATAGTTCAACAGCCCCGGCAAGCCGGGGATTATTTGTGAGGTCACGCCTTATGCAACCCGTCATGTCGCGCCGCCGCTTTATCACCTTCATTGCCGCCGCTGCCGGTCTGCCGCTATTGCTGAAGGCTGGCGGCGCGCAAGCCAAGCCGGTGCGCTGGGATGGCACTGCTCTGGGCGCGCCGGCCTCCATCCAGCTTTACCACTCTGACGAGGCACAGGCGCGCGCCGCCATCGCTGCCGGATTGAATGAGCTGAAACGCCTTGAGGCGATCTTCAGTGTTTACCGTGCGGACAGCTCCATATCGATGCTCAACCGCGAGGGTGTGCTCGAAAATGCACCGGACGATTTCATCGCCATGCTGACGCGCGCCCTGTCGCTGGCCAAAATCAGCGACGGCATCTATGACCCCACCGTGCAACCGGTATGGCAAACCTATTTCCGCCACTTCACTTCAAGCTACCCCGACCCTGCCGGACCCGCGCCGCGCGATCTCGCGGCAGCGCTTGCGCTGGTGGACTGGCGCGCGGTCGAGGTGGATAGTGGGCGCAACCGTGTTTCTTTCGCCCGCCCCGGCATGGGGCTGACGCTGAACAGCGGCGCGCAGGGCTACATCACCGACCGCGTCACCGATGTGTTGCGCGCTCACGGCTTCGATCGCATGCTGGTAGACATGGGTGAGCCGCGCGCGCTGTCGGCCAAACCGGACGGTTCCGCCTGGCGCATCGGCATCGCCGACCCCGCCGATCCCAGCCGTGCGGTCGTTACGCTGGAGGTGGTGGACAAATGCGTCTCCACCTCGGGCGGTTATGGCACCCTGTTTGATTCTGCCGGTGCTTTCACCCATCTGATCAATACGCGCACCGGCAGCACCGCGCCCGCTCTGCTGGGTGTCTCGGTGGTGGCAGACAGCGGCATCGTTGCGGATGGCCTCTCCACCGCCATGCTGATGGCGCCAGTCGAGCGCAGGCAAACCATACTCCAGTCTGCCGGTGGGCTGAAGGCGATTTACGTCACACCTGAAGGCGTAATCTCCACCGTAGAAGCGTGACCATGCACAAATCAGCAGATAGCACTACAGATTTCAGTGCGCCCTCCCTGGTCGAGGGCATTGCACATGTAGTAAAAATAGACGGCAAGATAGCCTGGCTGGTGCCCGAGCAAGGCTCCAGTTGCGGCAGTTGCGCCTCGGCATCCGCATGCGGCTCCAGGGGTATCGGCACCACGGCAAGCCGGCTGGAAAATCGCCGTTTTCAGATAGTCAACGAATCCGATCTTGCCGTCGGCGAGCGCGTCGTGTTTGGCATTCGCGAAAACGTGCTGCTCAAGGCCTCGATCACCGCCTACGCCATTCCGCTTGCCGCCATGCTGCTTGCCGGGTCACTGGCGCAATGGAAATTCGGCAGCGACTTTGCCACCATGACAGCGATGGTTGTTGGCCTTGCTATCGGACTGGGGATTTCGCGCGTGATGGCAGGGCGCTTGCATGGCCGAGGCGATCTTGCCCCGCTGTTTCTGCGTCGCGCCAGACCGGGCGAAACGTGCAATTCTTGAATAGGCAAGGGGTAACAAGATGAGGGAATACATACTCTTGATGTTTAGCGCGGCGCTGGTCAACAACGTGATTTTGGGCCGCTTTCTCGGCCTGTGCCCGACCATGGGTGTGACCACACGCCTGGATGCCGCCGTCGGCATGGGCATGGCGACCACCTTCGTGATGACCGTTTCAGCCATAGCGGGCTGGACGATCAACGCGCTGTTGCTGGATCCATTCGGGCTGGGCTATTTGCGCACGATTACATTCATCCTGATTATTGCGTCAACCGTTCAGTTCACCGAATTGGTCGTCAAGAAAGTATCGCCATCACTGTTCCAGTTACTGGGTATCTACCTGCCGCTGATTACCACCAACTGTGCCGTCCTTGGCATCGCATTGCTGTTGGTCGCAGGCAACATGAGCTTTATTTCCAGCGTGCTGTTCGCCCTCGGATCCGCCATTGGTTTCAGTCTGGTTCTGGTCATTTTCGCCGGCCTGCGCGAGCGGCTGGCTGTGATGGATGTCCCACCTTTATTCGCCGGCCCGCCAATCGCTTTTATCGTGGTCAGCCTGTTGGCTTTGGCATTCATGGGTTTCTCAGGCATGGGGGCGAATTGATTATGTCCGGAATATTGATCGCTATCAGCAGCCTTACATTAATTGGCATCACGCTGGGCACCATACTCGGCGCAGCTGCACGCCGCTTCGCGGTGAAGGAAGACCCGCTGGAAGAAGAGCTGAAAGCCATGCTGCCCGGTTCGCAGTGCGGCCAATGCGGCTATGTCGGCTGTGCCCAGTATGCGGTGGCACTGGCAAAGGGTGAGGCTGCGGTAACCCTGTGCTCTCCCGGAGGTAAAACCGTGATTGAAGCGCTGGCCAATAAACTGGGCGTCACCGCCGACCTTTCCGGGCACGAAGAGAAAGTGCCGGAACACGCTTTCATCGTCGAGGATCTTTGCATCGGTTGCACGCGCTGCATCAGGGAATGTTCGACGGATGCCATCATGGGCGCCAACAAATTGATGCACACGATAATCATTGATGCCTGTCACGGCTGCAGCAAGTGCGTCATCGTCTGCCCCACCGACGCCATCGTGATGGTGCCGGTGAAGGTAACGCTGGGCAACTGGCATTGGCCCAAGCCTGAAGCCGGTCACATACCCGCCCACCCGGATGTTGTTCACGCGCACTAGGAGCAGCCACAGATGAAACTTTACCCAGTCCGCGGCGGCATTCACCCGGAATACCGCAAGGAGCAAACCAGCGAAAAGGCCATCGTCGTCCTGCCGATGCCTGCCGCGCTTTACATTCCCTTGCAGCAGCACATCGGCGCACCTGCCGAGGTGCTGGTAAGCGCAGGTGATCTGGTCAAAAAAGGCCAGATGATCGCGCGCAGCCAGGGCGCGGTGTCGGCACCCCAGCACGCTCCCACATCGGGCCGCATCAGCTCGGTGACCGAAGTTCCCGCACCCCATCCTTCGGGGTTGCCGCAAACCACCATCATCCTCGAACCCGACGGCAAGGACGAATGGGCGGAACTGCCCGATCCCATCGCCGACCCTTTCGCCGCCGAGCCGCAATTAATCCATGCGCGCGTCGCGCAGGCAGGCATAGTCGGCATGGGCGGCGCCGCTTTCCCGTCGGCGGTGAAGCTGAATCTTGGCACCCAGAAAAAGCTCGATACCCTGCTGCTCAACGGCGCGGAATGCGAACCATACCTGACCTGCGATGACCGGGTGATGCGCGAGTTTGCCGGTGAGATAATTGACGGGGCACGCATCATGGCCCACGCGCTGGGCACGCCCAGGGTGGTCATAGGCATCGAGCAGAACAAGCCGCAGGCGATCGAAATCATGACCAAAGCGGCCTCAGCTTTTCCCGGAGTCGAAGTGATCGGCGTGCCGGTGCAGTACCCGATGGGTTCCGAGCGCCACCTGGTGCAGGCGATCACGGGTGTCGAAACACCGGCGCGCAAGCTCACCGCCGATCTGGGCATAGTGGTGCATAACGTCGCCACCGCCCGCGCCGTGCACCATGCCATCCGCTTCGGTCGCCCGCTGGTATCGCGGGTGGTGACGGTGAGCGGAGGTGCGATACGCGAACCCAACAATGTATTAACACCCATCGGCACCCGGATAGCAGACCTGGTTGAGTTCTGCGGTGGTTTTGCGGCACGCCCGGAGAGCATAGTTAACGGCGGGCCGATGATGGGCCAGCCGCTGGCCAGCATGGATGCACCCGTGGTCAAGGGTACATCGGGCATCCTGGCGCTCACCGCCGAGGAGATCAACGACCGCCCGGCCAGCGCCTGCATCCGCTGCGGCAGTTGCGTCACCATCTGTCCCTGCGGACTGTCGCCGGTGGAAATGTCCGCTTTCATCCGCAAGGATAACCTTGAGGGTGTAGCCAAGCTGGGCGTGATGGATTGTTTTTCATGCGGCAGCTGTTCGTACGTATGCCCGTCGCACATCCCGCTGGTGCACTACTTCAACTATGCCAAGGGAATGTTGAGAGAAATGGAAAACGAGAAGCGCAAGAATGACCGCATCAAAATGCTGGCCGAAGTGCGCGTCATCCGCATCGAGAAAGCTGCCGAGACCAAGCGCGCAGCTTTGGCTGCACGTAAACAAACTCCGAGCAATGCCGAAGAAAAGACCAACGCATGACTATCGCTACCGCAAGCGGGCCATTCACCCACACTTCTAACAGTGTCCAGAAAACCATGTTCATGGTGCTGTTGGCGCTGGTGCCGGCCACCGCTTTCAACCTCTACCTTTTCGGCTGGCCGGCTATCCTGCTGTTCACGGTTACCGTCGGTTCCTGCGTGGCGGTCGAAGCGGCCTGCCTGGCCCTTGCCGAACGGCCTGTGGTGGCGACACTGGGGGACTGTTCGGCGATACTGACCGGCTGGCTGCTGGCGATGAGCCTGCCTCCCTGGGCTCCCTGGTGGATTGGTTTGCTGGGCGCGATTTTCGCTATCGCCCTGGCCAAACACGCTTTTGGCGGCATCGGCCAGAATGTGTTTAACCCTGCCATGGTGGGACGTACTGTGATGCTGGTGTCATTTCCGGTCTTGATGACCGCCTGGGTCATGCCGCATCCGCTGTTCTCGGCTGGTGCGCCTAGCCTCTTTGATGCCCTCGCCATCACTTTTGGCGGCCATGTGCCCGATACGGTGAGCGCAGCTTCTGCTCTCGGCCATATTAAAACCGAGCTGTCGCGCGGCATCCCTGTGTCGCAATCGATGGCGCAGGTACCCAGCCTGATGGACATGATGCTGGGCTATCGCGCTGGCAGCCTGGGCGAGACATCGGCGATTCTGGTGCTGGCAGGCGGCCTGTTCCTGATGGCCAAGCGCATCATCTCCTGGCACATTCCTGTGAGTGTAATGGGCGGCCTGTTCCTGATGGCTGCGATATTCCACGCGGTCGACCCCGACCGCTTTGCCTCCGGAACTTTCCATCTGGTATCCGGCGCTACTTTTCTGGGAGCTTTTTTCATCGCCACCGACTATGTCACTTCGCCTGTTTCGAAAAAGGGGCAATTGATATTCGGCCTTGGCTGCGGCGTGCTGATATGGCTCATCCGAACCTTCGCAGGCTATCCAGAAGGCGTGGCTTTCGCTGTGCTGCTGATGAACGGGCTGGCTCCCATCATCGACCAATATACCCGCCCACGCGCGTTTGGGCGCGATAGCAAGGGCGAGCCGCTGCCGCTGGGGAAAAAGCCATGAAGCAACATCGCATGCTGGTTCACGGGGTAATTCTGGGCGTGTTCTGCTTGGGTTTCGGTCTCATGCTCGCAGTAACCGACCGTGTGACCGCAGAAGATATTTCCGCGCGATCCCTTGAGGACAGGCTGAATTCGCTCAGCCAGGTGATCCCGGAAAGCATACACGACAACAACCTGGTCACGGATGCCATCGCCATGAAGAACGAACAAGGCAATGAAATTACTGTGTACCGTGCCACCAAGGAAGGCAAGGTGACCGGTGTAGCCTACGAGATATTCGGTTCGGGTTATGCGGGCAAAATAAAGCTCATGCTGGGTGTCGATGCCCAAGGCAAGGTTCTTGGTGTACGCGTTCTCGCCCACAAGGAGACACCTGGTCTGGGCGACAAAATCGAAGTGAAAAAAGGCGACTGGATACTGCGTTTCACCGGTCTGTCCCTCGGCAACCCGCTGCCCGACAAATGGAAGGTGAAGAAGGACGGCGGCCAGTTCGACCAGTTTGCTGGCGCCACCATCACCCCCCGTGGCGTCGTTGGCGCCATTCGCACCGGGCTTGAATTTTTCGCCGCCAACAAAGCGCAACTGATAGACTTTAATGCCCAAAAGGCGCCCATGAAGGAGGGTCATTAAATGGCTGCACAATATAAAACCATCGTCCGCGATGGCCTATGGGAAAACAACGGCGTGCTCGCCATGTTGCTGGGCCTGTGCCCGACCATGGCTATGACCACCAGTGCCACCAACGGGCTGGGCATGGGGCTGGCAACTGCGGTGGTGATGGCCGCTTCCAACCTGCTGGTGTCCGTATTCCGCAGCCGCATCACCCAGGAAGTGCGCATCCCCGTTTATATCCTGATCGTCGCCGCCATGGTGACGCTGGTGGATCTGTGCATGAATGCGTGGATGCACGAGCTTTACAAAGTGCTGGGCCTGTTCATCCCGTTGATCGTCTCCAACTGTCTGCCGCTCGCCCGCCTCGAGTCCTTTGCTTCCAAGGAGCCCCCGATGCAATCTCTGATGGACGGCATTTTCATGGGTATCGGCTTTACCCTCGCGCTCACCGCCATCGGCGCAGTGCGCGAGATAACCGGTACCGGCACCCTGTTTGCCGACGCATCGCTGCTGCTGGGCCCCGCCTTCCATTTCATGGAAATGCGCTTCCTGCCCGCCGACTCGGGCATCTTGATGATGATCCTGCCGCCTGGCGGTTTCCTTGTCGCCGGCCTGATGGTGGTGGGCAAACGCATGCTTGACGTGCGCGCCGGCAAAGCCATCCAGATGGGCGGCGCCCACAGTGCCGCATGAGGACACAGGCATGAAAATTGGAATCGCTTACGCCCTGCCAAAGCGCCAGGTCTGGTTCGATGTTGAACTGCCAGAGGGCTCATCCATCAAGGACGCCGTCGAACGCTCCGGCATCCTCAAGCAATTTCCCGAGATCAACCTGGAACAACAAAAAGTCGGCGTTTTTGGCAAGATCAGCAAGCTGGATGTCGTACTCAATGATGGCGACCGTGTGGAAATCTACCGCCCCATCACCTGCGACCCGAAGACGAAGACCGTGCCCCGCAAGGCCAAGGCCGGGGATGCGGCATCCGAGGCTGAAGCAGGTTAAACTGACAAGCTACGCAGCGAGCTTGTCCGCAAAGTTGCCCCATCAATACCATGTACGTGACAGGGCATAACGCGGCAATGCCAGACACTGTACCAAACATGATTGCGATAGCTGCTCAAGTTGGTCGTAATGGAACATGCCCGTGTAGTTCGGGAGAATATAAAAGAAACACCGTTATGGAAAATTAAGTTAATACGCGAAAGGGGAATGAGATGTCTTTAGTGATTGAAACGTTACGCACTTCATCTATTACCGAGGAGCTGAACGAT
>FZPX01000237.1_pt1 | contig 22476 bp, 14 predicted proteins | sample 1534791 | NCBI WGS metagenome assembly FZPX01 (sample SAMEA104161951, study PRJEB21768) | metagenome | biome: subterrestrial habitat; feature: phreatic zone; material: underground water | place: France | collected 2016-06-01 | depth 60 m | reverse complement strand
ATGCCGGAGATTTACCGTCAGTTGACGACGCTGCATAACCGGCTGGAGACGCATTATCATGAGGTGCAGGATTTCGAATTCACCATCGAAAAGGGCGTCCTCTATTGTCTGCAAACGCGCAATGGAAAAATGAATGCACGCGCCATGGTGCGCAGTTCGGTGGAAATGTTTAACGAGGGGTTGATTTCAAAAGAGCGCGCCTTGTTGCGCGTTGAGCCGGCGATATTGGAACAGTTGCTGGTTCCGCAACTGGCCCCGAATTTTCATGGCAAATCTTTGGCGCAAGGACTACCGGCCTCGCCCGGGGCGGCCTCCGGCAAGATTGTGTTTGATGCCGATACTGCCGAAGCGCGCGGCCGGGCCGGCGAAAAAATTATTCTGGTGCGAGAGGAAACCAAGCCGGAAGATATTCACGGTTTTTTCCAGGCGCAGGGCATACTGACCAGCCGTGGTGGCAAGACATCCCATGCCGCCGTGGTCGCGCGTGGTATGGGTAAACCTTGTGTGTCGGGTTGCGAACAGATCGTGATCAACGATCATTTGCGCAGCGCACGGATCGGAGAAACCACTTTGCAGGAAGGCGACGTCATTACCATTGATGGCGGCACCGGCCATGTTTACGCCGGTGAAGTGCCGACGGTGGAGGCTGAGTTTTCCGAAGAAATGGGCACTCTGTTGGCTTGGGCGGACGATGTGGCGCAACTGAAGGTAATGGCGAACGCCGACACGCCCGATGATGCCTTGCGTGCGCGTGAATTTGGCGCAATGGGTATCGGCCTGTGCCGTACCGAGCGCATGTTCAACAGCACCGACAGGTTGCCCATCGTGCAGGAGATGATCTTGGCCGAAACGCAGGAAGAGCGCCAATCCGCGCTGGATCGCCTGCTGCCGATCCAGCGCTCTGATTTCAAGGGTATCTTCAAGGCAATGAAGGGGCTGCCGGTAACCGTGCGCCTGCTCGATCCGCCGATGCACGAATTTTTGCCCACCGCCGCACAACTCGAGCTGGAAATTGCCCACCTGCACCAGTTGCGCGACACCATCAAGGGGCTGGAAGATCTGCCGGACACCCTCAAACTGCTTAACCCCAAGCTGTACCAGCAATATGCCGACGGGTTGACCAAGCTGATGGGCGGGCTGGGCGACTTCAAGGAATCCCATTTGGAAGAGGATGTGATTGGCAGGAAGGAAGTGATCCTGAAAAAGGTCAGGGCATTGGCCGAAGTCAACCCGATGCTGGGACATCGCGGTGTGCGGCTGGGTATCACTTATCCTGAAATTTACTCGATGCAAATAAAAGCGATTCTCGAAGCCGCTGCGCTATGTGCCAAGCAAGGGATCGAGATTTACCCCGAAATAATGGTGCCGCAGGTGGCTACCGTGGAAGAACTCAAACGTATCCATAGTTATGTCCAGCGCATTCACCAGGAAGTGAACGCAACCCACGGCATTAATGTGCAATTCAAGTTTGGCTCCATGCTGGAAGTGGTGCGTGCTTGCATGCGTGCCGGACGTATGGCGGAAACAGCCGAGTTTTTCTCATTCGGCACCAATGACCTGACCCAAGCCACTTTCTCCTTCAGCCGGGAGGATGCGGAAAATAAATTCCTGCCCGCCTACAATCAGACCGGCATTCTGGAAGACAACCCATTCGAAGTGCTGGACATTAAAGGCGTGGGGCAATTGATGAAAATGGCGGTGGCAAAAGGCCGTTTGACCAACCCGGACTTAAAAGTCGGCATCTGTGGCGAACATGGCGGGCATCCCGGCTCCATCCATTTTTGCCATCACATTGGCCTCAACTACGTCTCCTGCTCCGGCCCGCGTGTACCTATCGCGCGCCTTGCTGCGGCACAAGCCAAGTTGCTGGAAAGCCAATATCAGGAACCGAACTGATCAGCCAGCAGACACAGGCCATCTCTCTTTGGTATCGCGTACCCCGCAAAAGTAGGCGGCATCTAAAGACCCAAACAATTGCCGCAGACACACCTGCGGCTTTTGTTTTGCTATGTAGCAGATTACTGACTTGTCGCGCCTGCCCTGCACGTGTTACCCAAGCGGCGCGAGGAGTAGCTTGATACACCAAAAAACGTGCCAAAAAGCGCGATAAAAATACTTGACAACCACTGGATTATTCACATCCATTTAATATTTCGCGGGCTGCGGGGGAAAAACCTTACGGCTCACATGCTTATATGTAACGTATTGTATTTGCAAGTAAATATATTGCACACGAAATAGGCTAAGATACAAAATCGTAAGCAGAATTGACAGTTAGTGCAGTTGTTGTGAAATTGTTCACAATGTTATCCACAGTTTTTGTGGACAATAAAAAAATATGAAATCCGCACAAGATGGTTAGCCATATTTCGTAGAAATCCCCGGAGAAAGATTCACTAAATGCCCATTGTTCGCGTCGCGCTAGATGTGCCGTTGCCTACCCTGTTCGATTATGCGCAAGCGGATGGCGCTCCAGCCATGCAGGGCCAACGTGTGCTGGTGCCGTTCGGGCGCAAGCAAGTGGTCGGTGTGGTGATGGAATGTGCGGCGGATTCCGAACTGTCAGCAGAACGCATCAAGCCTGTAGTGAGGGTGTTGGACGAGATTCCGCCGCTACCTGCCGAGCTTATCGCGCTGCTGCGATTCTGTAGCGATTATTATCATCATCCCCTCGGTGTCACCGTGCTTTCTGCTTTGCCGGTGCGGTTGCGCTCCAGCGAGCCGGTCATCTTCAAGGAAGCGTTGCGCTACACGCTTAGCGACAGCGGGCGGGCGCTCGATCCGAGCCAGTTGGGCAAGCGCAAGGTGGTGCAGCACCGCATTCTCACGGCTTTGCAGGCGGGCGCATTAAGCGCCGCACAATTGCGTGCGCTGTCGCCGAGCGCGGCAATGGCGCTCAAGGCGCTGGTGCAGGCAGGATGGGTGGAAGGTGTTTCTCTCACATCGCCCCTCACCCTAGCCCTCTCCCAAAGGGAGAAGGGACTCGCTTTCAACAATGCGCACACGCTGACTGCCGCGCAGCAGCAGGCGGTGGATGCCGTCACCCAAGCGCAAGGTTATGGCTGTTTTTTATTGCACGGTGTTACCGGCAGCGGCAAGACCGAGATTTATGTGCACTTGATACATCGCATGTTGCAGCAGGGTGGACAGGTGTTGCTGCTGGTGCCGGAAATCAATCTGACGCCGCAACTGGAAAATTATTTCCGCAGCCGCTTCCCGGACGCCGAATTGGCCAGCCTGCACAGCGGCCTCTCCGATGGCGCCCGTACGCAGAATTGGCTGCGTGCGCAGTCAGGCCTGGCGCGCATCGTGCTCGGCACGCGTCTGGCGGTGTTCACGCCCTTGCCGCAACTGGCGCTGGTGCTTGTGGATGAAGAGCACGATGCCTCGTTCAAGCAGCAGGACGGTTTGCGCTATTCGGCGCGCGATGTGGCGATTTTTCGCGCCAACCAGCGCGGCGTTCCAATCGTGCTGGGGTCGGCCACACCCTCGCTGGAGAGTTATTACAACGCACAGACCGGGCGCTATCGCCTGTTGCGGCTTACCGAGCGCGCCTTGCCCACAGCCAGGCTACCCACGGTGCGCTGCATTAACACCGGCAATGCTGTGTTGCAGCACGGCATCAGCGAGCACCTGCTAACCGCGCTGGAACAACGCCTGCAACGCGGCGAACAGAGCCTGGTGTTCATCAACCGGCGCGGTTATGCGCCGGTGCTGATGTGCACCGCTTGCGGCTGGATGTCCGATTGCCCGCATTGCGCGGGCAAGCTGGTGCTGCATATGCAGGACAAGCGGCTGCGCTGTCACCACTGCGGCCATCAGGCGCGCGTGCCGCATGCCTGTCCAGGCTGCGGCGACGCTGATTTGCAACCGGTTGGCATCGGCACGCAACGTGTGGAAAGCGCGTTGCGGGAACATTTTCCCAAGGCGCGCATCCTGCGGGTGGACCGCGACAGCACGCGCAACAAGGGCACGTGGAATGCCATGCGCCAGCAGATCCACGAAGAGGCGGTGGACATTCTGGTAGGGACGCAGATGCTGGCGAAAGGACATGATTTTCCAAATCTCACTCTGGTCGGCGTGCTCAACCCGGACGGCGCGCTTTACAGCAGCGATTTCCGCGCCTCAGAAAAATTGTTCGCGCAACTCGCGCAGGTGGCGGGGCGCGCCGGTCGCGCCAACAAGCCGGGTGAGGTGCTGATCCAGACTGCCTTTCCCGACCACCCGCTATTCCGCGCCCTGCGCGAGCACGATTACGACGCTTGGGCAAAAATCCTGCTGGCGGAGCGCCAGTCCGCCGGCTTCCCGCCCTTTGTGCATCAGGCGATGCTGCGCGCCGAAGGCAAACAGCAAGCCGGGGTGTATGCCTTCTTGCAACAGGCGCGCGAGGCAGCCACAAAACTTGCCATGTCGGTTGAAGTGTACGGTGTGGTTCCCGCCGCCATGCCGCGCCGCGCCAACCACATACGCGCACAACTGCTGGTGCAATGCGTCACACGCAAACCTTTGCAGCAATTCCTGCGCGCGTGGAGGCCATCGCTGGATGCGCTGCCTGCACAGAAATTGCGCTGGTCGCTGGACATTGACCCGCTGGAGTTTTAGAGTGCCCAGCAATTGGTTTAACGACTTGGAGAAGTAACCCGATTTTAATGCCGACCAGCCTGATAAATTCGCTGCATGCCATTGTTGGCGCTGAAAACGTGCTGACCGGCGATACCGCCGCATCATACTGCTCCGATTGGCGCGGGCGCTACAGTGGACAGGCGCTGGCCGTGGTGCTGCCAGCCGATACGCAACAGGTCAGCGCGGTAGTTGCATTGTGCGCGGCGCAAGGCATCGCCATTGTGCCGCAGGGCGGCAACACCAGCTTGTGCGGGGCATCGGTGCCGCTGGCCGAAGGTGAGCAGATCGTGCTCAACCTGTCGCGCATGAACCGCATCCGTGAACTGGATGCCACCAACTACACCGTCACCGTGGAAGCCGGCTGCATACTGGCCAACGTGCGTGCGGCGGCGGAGCAGAGCAACCGCCTGTTCCCGCTCCGGCTCTCCGCCACCGAGCAGCGTTGCGAGATCGGCGGCAACCTTTCAACCAATGCGGGCGGGATCAACGTGCTGCGCTACGGAAATGCGCGCGACCTGGTGCTCGGGCTGGAAGTGGTGCTGCCGGACGGGCGCATCTGGAACGGCCTGCGCGCCTTGCGCAAGGACAATTCCGGCTACGACCTCAAGCACCTGTTCATCGGCGCGGAAGGCACGCTGGGCATCATCACCGCCGCCGTGCTGAAACTGTTCCCGCGCCCGCAGGCGATGGCGACCGCCTGCGTGGGGCTGCACGACCCGGCTGCGGCAGTCGCGTTGTTTGCGCACCTGCGCGCCACCTGCGGCGACCGTATCAGCGCTTTTGAAATCATCGGGCGCTCCTGTCTGGATCTGGTGTTTCGCCATGTCCAGAATACACATGAACCCTTCGCCAAACGGCATGAATGGATAGCCGTCATCGAGTTGTCCGATGTGCTGGATGTCCCGCTGGATAAGTCGTTGCGCGCGGCGCTGGAAAATTTTTCCGGCGGCATTGAGGTGTTTGCGGTAACCGCCGAAAAAGCGCAGGCCGAAAGATGGTGGAAGCTGCGCAATAGCATCAGCGAGGCGCAGAAAATTGACGGCATCAGCATCAAGCACGATGTCTCGGTGCCGGCCAGCCGCGTGGCAGAGTTCATTGTGCAGGCCGATGCTGCGTTGCATGGCGCATTTCCCGGCATACGCATCGTCACCTTCGGGCACATCGGCGACGGCAACATCCACTACAACGTATCCATGCCCGACCCGGCGCAAAACCCGGCGCTCATCGCGCAAAGCGAACGCGTCAACCGCATCGTGTATGACATCGTGCATGAACTGGGCGGCAGCATCAGCGCCGAGCATGGCGTAGGGCAGCTCAAACGCGAGGTAATCACCCATTACAAGAGCGCGCTGGAACTGGAACTGATGCGCCATATCAAGCAGGTGTTCGACCCGCGCGGGCTGATGAATCCGGGCAAGGTTGTTTAAGAAATCAGGTTGTCGGCAAGCAGTAGCCGCTATTCAATTCGAGCAAAGAAGGATCGCATATGGCAGGTCAACCTGAAATCACCAACATGGCGCTGTTCTGCGATTTCGAGAACATTGCGCTGGGCGTGCGCGACGCCAAATATGCGCAGTTCGACATCAAGAAAGTGCTGGAACGCCTGCTGCTCAAAGGCAGCATCGTGGTCAAGAAAGCCTATTGCGACTGGGATCGCTACAAGGAGTTCAAGGCGACCATGCACGAAGCGGCCTTCGAACTGATCGAGATTCCGCACGTGCGCCAGTCGGGCAAAAACTCCGCCGACATCCGCATGGTTGTGGATGCGCTCGACCTCTGCTACACCAAAGCCCATGTGGATACCTTCGTCATCATCAGCGGCGATTCCGATTTTTCGCCGCTGGTGTCCAAGCTGCGCGAGAACAACAAATATGTCATCGGCATCGGCGTGAAGGATTCGACCTCGGATTTGCTGAGCGCAAATTGCGACGAGTTCATTTTTTACGACGATCTGGTGCGCGCGCAGGAGGCGAAGCAAAAGCGTGCCGAGAAAAAAGCCCCGATCAAAGCCGCCGCGAGCAAGGCCAAGCCTGCTACAGCGAAGAGTGAAGACGACAAGCGCCAGGAAGCGCTCGACTTCATCGTCGAGACCATTGAGGCACTGATCGCCGAGCGCGGCTCGGACGAAAAAATCTGGGGCTCGATGGTCAAGACCACCATGCAGCGCCGCAAACCGGGATTCACCGAATCGTACTATGGCTACCGCTCGTTCAAGGAGTTGGTCGAGGACGCGCAGCGACACAAGTTGCTGACAGTGGTGCGCGACGAGAAGTCTGGACAGTACACAATACGATTGCCGGCGGCGGATTAACGAACAGCAGGTTTCAGCAAAAAGATGAATGTCACGAACGTCCGGTTTCGGGCGGCGTAACAACAAAGTGTTATAGCCGCTTTGTGCCAGTAGCGGACTATCACATACCTGAAATTCAAGGGCAGCTTTTGGCAGTAAGGCGGACGTTCGCAATTAGATTTTCGGCTATCGCTTCGGACACAAGCATTGCAAGAACGGCATCATGAAGCTGCCGAGCGAGCCCCAATAATTCACTCCAACTTGCCATTGCCCACAGCGCATTAAACATGCAGATGAACCAGCGATCAAAACAGCCTATATATTCCGGCTGATTGCCCATCTGCACAGCACGGGATACTATCCGCAGCTAAAGTAAAATCGCGCCAATAACAACAACATGACCAACGCATTCTTTGACCACCCAATTCTCAACTCCCCCTATGACTATCCGGCTCGTCATTGGGAGCTTGACCATGGGCAGCCGACTCAGCGGATTATCGAGAAACGCCGTCTTGCGGAATACATCGCACCAGTCCCCAAGCCGAAGAAACGCAAAGGGCAAGCTGAACAAGCATCGCTGTTGTTAGACGATGACAAGGGGCTTTCGACCCAAGAGCAGGAATATCAAAAAACCGCTGCCATTATCAACGCGGTTCGCCTGGAAGTGGGCAAGTGGCGAGCGTTGCCTAATCCAAGCACATGGCACGTCACGCCAGAAACAGCCAGACTATTGCAGCATTGGCGTCACCACAAATTCAGCAGCGTTCGCCCCTTCTTTTGCCAGGTGGAAGCCGTCGAAACACTTATCTGGCTGACTGAAGTCGCCCCCCAGTTGGGCAAATCCGCCGACCGATTTCTTGAGCATCTGGCCAACGCCAACAACGATGCCAACCCTGAGCTGATGCGTCTGGCATTGAAGCTGGCCACGGGTGCAGGCAAGACCACCGTCATGGCCATGGTGATCGCGTGGCAGACCATCAATGCCGTGCGCCGACCCACCAGCAAAAAATTCACCCGTGGATTTTTGATCGTCGCCCCCGGCCTCACCATCAAGGATCGCCTGCGCGTACTGCAACCGAATGACCCGGACAGTTACTACCAAAGCCGTGAATTGATCCCCAGTGACATGATGGGTGATCTCGACAAGGCCAAGATCGTCATCACCAACTATCACGCATTCAAACAGCGCGAGCGCATGGAATTATCCAAGGGCGGACGATTGCTGCTGCAAGGGCGTGGCGGCGATCCACTCGACACCATGGAAACCGAAGGGCAAATGCTCCAGCGCGTCATGCCTGAGCTGATGGGCATGAAGAATGTCCTGGTCATCAACGACGAAGCGCACCACTGCTACCGCGAAAAGCCGAAAGCGGAGGACGATGATGAAGCACTGAAAGGCGACGAGAAAAAGGAAGCCGAAGAAAACAACGAAGCTGCACGCCTGTGGATTTCCGGCCTCGAAGCCGTCAACCGCAAATTGGGTGTGCCCCGCGTAGTAGACCTCTCCGCCACCCCGTTCTTCCTGAGCGGCTCCGGCTATGTCGAAGGCACCTTGTTCCCCTGGACGATGAGCGACTTCTCGCTGATGGACGCCATCGAGTGTGGCATCGTCAAGCTGCCGCGTGTGCCGGTGGCAGACAACATACCCGGCAACGAGATGCCCATGTTCCGCAACCTGTGGGAACACATTCGCGCCAAGATGCCGAAGAAGGGACGCGGCAAAGGAGAACAACTCAATCCGCTCGATCTGCCGACCCAGCTTCAAACCGCGCTCGAAGCACTATATGGGCACTACGAGAAAACCTTTGAACTATGGGCGAATGAAGGCATATCCGTCCCCCCCTGCTTTATCGTCGTCTGCAACAACACATCGGCGTCCAAACTGGTATACGACTACATCTCCGGCTTCCAGCAACAACATGAAGATGGCACCAGCAAGCTGGTTGATGGCCGTTTTGCACTGTTCCGCAACCACGACGAGCACGGCAATCCGCTGGGCCGCCCGCGTACCCTTTTGATAGACAGCGAACAACTCGAATCCGGCGAGGCTCTGGACGACAATTTCCGCAACATGGCATCAGACGAGATCGAGCGGTTCCGCAGCGAGATCATCGAACGTACCGGAGACCGGCAGCAAGCCGAGAACATCACCGATCAAGACTTGCTGCGCGAGGTAATGAACACCGTGGGCAAGGCAGGACGCCTCGGCGATTCCATCCGCTGTGTTGTATCTGTTTCCATGCTCACCGAAGGCTGGGACACCAACACCGTCACCCATGTCCTCGGTGTGCGAGCCTTCGGTACCCAGTTGCTGTGCGAACAAGTGATAGGCCGCGCCCTTCGCCGCCAGTCCTACGAACTCAATGAAGACGGGTTGTTCAACGTAGAATATGCCGATGTGCTGGGCATACCCTTCGACTTCACCGCCAAGCCGGTGGTTGCCCCGCCGCAAAGACCGCGCGAAACCGTTCAGGTCAAGGCTATCCGCCCAGATCGCGATGACTGCGAGATTTCATTTCCACGAGTGCAGGGTTACCGGACAGAGTTGCCGGAAGATAGACTCACTGCCGACTTCGACAACGACTCCATACTCGAACTCACCCCCGACCTGGTGGGGGCAACCGAAACGCGCAATTCCGGCATTATCGGCGAAACCGTGGACTTGAATTTGGTGCACACTGGCGATGTGCGTCCGTCCCAAGTTATCTACGAACTTACCTCGCATCTACTGCTGACAAAATTCCGCGATAAAGACGGAGAACCCCAGCTAAACCTGTTCGGCCAACTTAAGCGCATCGCGCGCCAGTGGATCGAAAATTATCTTGTGTGCAAGGGCGGCACCTATCCGGCGCAACTCAAATACAAGATGCTGGCCGACATGGCCTGTGAGCGCATCATGGCAGGCATTACCCGGCATGAGCTTGGTAAACGTCCCATCAAGGCCGTGCTCGACCCCTACAACCCAGTAAGCAGCACCGCGACTGTAAACTTCAACACCTCGAAGCTGGATCGCTGGCAGACCGATGCGCGTCGCTGCCACCTCAACTGGGTGATTCTGGATAGTGATTGGGAAGGTGAGTTCTGCCGCGTTGCCGAGTCACACCCGCGCGTCAAAGCCTACGTCAAGAACCACAACCTTGGCCTGGAAGTACCTTACCGCTATGGCTCCGAAATGCGCAAATATCTTCCCGACTTCATCGTGCTGGTGGATGACGGCCATGGCGAAGATGATTTGCTGAACGTCATCGTCGAGATCAAGGGCTACCGACGCGAAGACGCCAAGGAAAAGAAAAACACCATGGAAGTCTACTGGGTGCCCGGTGTGAACCACCTCAAGCAATACGGTCGCTGGGCATTCGCCGAATTCACTGAGGTGTATCAGATCGAAGCCGACTTCAAGGCAAAGGTTGAGGCCGAATTCAACAAGATGATCGAAAGGGTTGCCCATGAAAACTGATCTCATCCATACCCTCACCGACAATTTTGAAGCTCACGCACAGCAAGCGGAAAACGGTATTGAATTCTGGCTTGCCCGCGACCTTCAGCACCTGTTGGGCTACGATGAATGGCGGAACTTTACGACCGTAATCATCAAGGCCAAGACGGCTTGCGAAGTATCCAATCAGGTCGTCTCAGACCATTTTGTTGACGTCAACAAAATGGTCGAACTCGGCTCAGGCAGCCAGCGTGAGGTGGATGACATCATGCTCACCCGCTATGCCTGCTATCTGATCGCCCAGAACGGCGACCCCAGAAAGCAGCAAATCGCTTTTGCTCAAACCTACTTCGCAATGCAGACCCGGAAGGCGGAGCAAATCGAACAACGGCTGCTCGAAGCCGAGCGCGTATCTGCCCGCAAAAAACTCACCACCACGGAAAAAGAACTGTCCTCAGTGATTTACGAACAAACGGGCAGCGACAAAAATTTTGCAGTCATTCGCAGCAAAGGCGATCAAGCACTGTTTGGCAAAAACACACAGGCGATGAAGTCTCAATGGAAGGTGCCGGACAACCGACCACTAGCAGACTTCGCCCCTACCATCATCCTCAAGGCCAAAGATTTTGCGACCGAAATTACTATCTTCAACGCCAGACAGAATCAGCTTGCCAGTGAATCAGCCATTTCAACCGAACACATCACCAACAACGAGGCAGTCCGTAAAACGCTGCTGGAACGCGGCATCCGCCCAGAGAGTCTGCCTGCTGCCGAAGATGTCAAAAAAGTTGAGCGTCGCCTTACAGCAGATGAGAAAAAAGCACTTAAAAATCCTGATGCGCTGGATTCCTGAAAACAACCTTCACGACTGAATCATGGCAAAGAAACCGAATCCCCTCACCGTCGAAACCATCAAGCACGATGATGCCACGCGCAAAAACATTCCTACTGCCGAATACCAGTCGGTGATGCAAAAGGAAGAGCAGACGCCTATTCGCGTTGCATACCAACGCCGCAATCGCGACCTCGACCCTCAACTGGTGTGGCGCGGCAAGGACGAGCAGGACTGGTCTGACCTGGTGGTACATGCGCCGCCGCTCTACATTCAGGAAAAGGTGCACCCCAAGGTGCTGATCGACGACCTGAAGCGTTTTCACCCCTCTCCCTCGGGGAGAGGGGCAGGGGGTGAGGGAGCACGGGGTGAGGGAGCGCAATTCGACCTCTTCGGCGACTTCAACGGCTTGCCTAACGAGGGTGCCAAGACCGAGTTCTACCAGCACGATGCCCACTGGGCCAATCGCATGATCCTGGGCGACAGCCTGCAAGTCATGGCCAGTCTGGCCGAGCGTGAAGGGTTGCGCGGCAAGGTGCAGTGTATCTACTTCGATCCGCCCTACGGCATCAAATTTAACTCCAACTTTCAGTGGTCAACCACCAGCCGCGATGTGAAGGATGGCAATGCTGACCATATCACCCGCGATCCAGAGCAGGTCAAAGCGTTCCGCGACACCTGGCGCGACGGTATCCATTCCTATTTGACCTACCTACGTGACCGGCTGACGGTGGCACGAGATTTACTGACCGACTCGGGGTCGATTTTTGTGCAGATTGGGGATGAGAATGTTCATCTGGTAAGGGCGGTGATGGATGAGGTATTTTGTGAAGACAATTTTTGCAACCTAATTTCTTTCACCAAAACGAGCGGTGCAACATCGACTCTACTTCCATCCGTATCTGACTATTTGCTGTGGTATTCAAAGAAACGACAGCAGGCTAAATACCGTCCATTATTCGCAGATCAACCAGCCATCGAAAATCCGACTGAACGATATATCTGCGTTGAAACAAGCGACGGTAAGCTCATCGATCTTTCAATTGCACAGAAGACCGGTAAAGCTCCTATGCCAGAGGGGCGCATCCTTAGACTTCGTGCTACTGATTCTCAGGGTGGAAGCAAAGACACCACAGCGTCAGTCACTTGGAACGGGAAACAGTATCTTGTTCCACCTGGACGCCATTGGAGCGTGACAGCAGAGGGGACGCAAAAAGCCGCCGATATAGGGCGATGCTTTGCCGTTGGAAAAACGCTACGGTGGAAGGCGTATCACGACGAATTCCCATACCGTCCCACTCACAACAACTGGACTGACATCAGTGCGACTGGGTTTGGCGAAGACAAGATTTATATTGTTCAGACTCTTACAGGAATAGTCAAAAGGTGCATCCTCATGACTACCGATCCTGGTGACCTCGTTCTCGATCCAACCTGTGGTTCCGGCACCACCGCTTATGTCGCCGAGCAATGGGGGCGCCGCTGGATCACTGTCGATACCTCCCGCGTCGCACTCGCGCTGGCTCGCGCCCGCATCATGGGGGCACGCTATCCCTACTACTTGCTCGCGGACAGCCGCGACGGACAGATCAAGGAAGGTGAAGTTACCCGTACCGTGCCCTCCAAGTCAGTCCACTCGCGGCAATATCCGTCAAGGTTTTGTGTATGAACGCGTGGCACACCTAACCCTAGGTTCCATAGCTAAAAATACCGAGATCGATGTAATCTGGGACAAGTTTCAGCAGACACTGGAGCCGCTAAGCGAGCAGCTCAATAAGGCGCTGGGTAAACAATGGCAGGAATGGGAAATACCCCGTGATGCCGATGCCAAGTGGGCGGATGCAGCAAAGAAATTGCACTCCGATTGGTGGAGTACCCGCCTCGCTTGTCAGAAGGAAATCGATGCCTCCATCGCTGCCAAGGCCGACAATGAATACCTCTACGACAAACCCTACGAGGACAAGAAAAAAGTCCGCGTCGCCGGGCCGTTCACCGTCGAAAGCCTTTCGCCCCACCGCGTGCTGGCCGTAGATGAAAATGACGAATTGATCGACCGTGCCGCACAGACTGAACCTGGCTACGGTGAGGGGCGCGATTTCGTTCAGATAATTCTGGAAAACCTCAAAACCGCTGGCGTGCAGCAGGCGCACAAGGAAGACAAGATCACCTTCACTGCGCTTACCCCGTGGCCGGGCGATCTGGTCTGCGCCGAGGGGCGCTATGTGGAACACCCCTCACCCCAACTCTCTCCCCTGAAGGGCGAGGGAGCCAAGACAGAACCCTCTCCCTCCGGGAGAGGGCAGGGTGAGGGAGGGTTTGAACGCCGTGCTGCCATTTTCATCGGCCCCGAGTTCGGCACCGTCTCTCGCCCCGATCTGGTCTCGGCCGCCCGCGAGGCTGGCGATGCCGGCTTCGATGTGCTCATCGCCTGCGCCTTCAACTACGATGCCCATTCCTCCGAGTTCGACAAACTCGGTCGCATTCCCGTGCTCAAGGCGCGCATGAATGCCGATCTGCACATGGCCGACGACCTCAAGAACACCGGCAAAGGCAACCTCTTCGTCATCTTCGGCGAACCGGACATCGACATTCTCGAAGCCGAAGCAGGACAGGTACGCGTCAAGGTCAACGGCGTGGACGTGTTCCACCCCAACACCGGCGAAGTCCGCAGCGACGGTGCCGAAGGCATCGCCTGCTGGTTCATCGACACCGATTACAACGAAGAGAGCTTTTTCGTCCGTCATGCATATTTCCTCGGCGCAAACGATCCCTACAAAGCACTCAAGACCACCCTCAAAGCCGAGATCAACGAGGAAGCCTGGGCATCGCTCAACAGCGACACCTCACGATCATTCGACAAACCGAAGTCCGGGCGGATTGCGGTGAAGGTCATCAATCATCTGGGGGATGAGGTGATGAAGGTGTTTAGGGTTGCTTAATCAGATTCAAAAGGCAAGTTTCATCATGTGTACATCAAGAACTCTTTTCCTTGCTCGCGCGTTTGAGAATTACACGCTGAGCATGGTGCTTGTCTGATGACTTTCCGTATTGCCGATGCCTTCACCAACAGCCTAGCAAAATTTACCGGTGAGGGGGTGGAAGGCCGTCAAGATTACAGACAAGATGAAAATATGACTGAACCACAGCAATTCCTGATCTACCAAAGCGAAGACGGCTCCACCCGCATCAACGTGACGCTGGAAGCGGAAACCCTTTGGCTGAACCAGAAGCAATTGACCGAGCTATTCGGCAAGGCTAAGGGCACCATCAGCGAGCACATCAAGCACATCTTTGAAGATGGCGAACTAACCCCTGCGGCAACTGTTCGGTTATTCCGAACAGTTCAATCTGAAGGGGGCGTGACGTAACCCGCGAGGTTGAGCACTACAACCTGGACATGATGCTGACAGCGACATCTGACTGATTGCCCATGTAGATTTCATTTGGCCGCTATAAAACATTTCATTTGGCCGGTACGTTGGGTTACACTTGGCCGCCATGACTGATCCTGCATTCCATCCCCGTTTCGTGCTTCCTCGCCTGACTGAGGCGCTGGAGGATACACCCGTGGTACTGATCCACGGCCCGCGCCAATGCGGCAAGACCACGCTCGCCCGCGCCGTGGGCGACGAGGCTGGCTATGCGTACATCAGTTTCGACGATGATGTGTTGCGTGCATCGGCACAAGCCGATCCTGTGGGGTTCGTGGCAGATTTGCCGGACAAGACGGTGCTGGACGAGGTGCAACGGGTTCCCGAATTGTTTACTGCGCTAAAGGCGGCGGCGGATCGTGACCGGCGACCGGGGCGATTCATTCTCACGGGTTCGGCCAACGTGCTATTGGTGCCACGGTTGGCGGACTCGCTGGCCGGGCGCATGGAAATCCTGCGGCTGCATCCGCTCGCGCAGGCGGAATTGGCGGGGAGGCAATCCGGTTTCCTCGGCGCGCTGTTCGGGGAGGGCTTCAAGACCAATCAACAGGCGCGCTTGGGCAAGGAGTTGGCCGAGCGGATTGCAGCCGGTGGGTATCCTGCCGCGCTTGCGCGCCCATCGTCACGCCGACGCGCAACTTGGTATCGCGATTACATCGAAACGCTGGTGCAGCGCGACGTGCGCGACCTGGCGCGCATCAGTGCGTTGGACGTGCTGCCGCGTCTGCTTACGCTGGCAGCCGGACAGACCGCACGGCTGCTCAATGTGGCCGATCTGGCTTCGCCTTTTCAGTTGAGCCGACCGACGATACGCGACTATGTGACCCTGCTGGCGCGCGTGTTCCTGCTGGAAGAGTTGCCTCCATGGCACAGCAACCGCCTGAGCCGCCTCATCAAGACACCCAAGCTGCATCTGGGCGATACGGGGCTTGCCTGCGCCCTGCTCGGCGTGGATGCTGCAGCGTTATGGGCGGATCGCGCCCTGCTGGGGCAATTGCTGGAAACTTTTGTTTTCCAGGAGCTGCGCCGCCAGGCGAGTTGGCAGGAAGAGCCGGTCGCCTTCCATCACTTCCGCGACAAGGATGGCATGGAGGTGGATATCGTGCTGGAGGGCAGCGGCCAGCGTGTGGCGGGTATCGAGATTAAGGCCGCTGCCACGGTAACGGCAAGTGATTTCCGGGGATTGCGCAAGTTGCAGGAAAGCGCCGGAAAGCGCTTTGCCGCAGGCGTGGTGCTGTACGATGGCGAAATTACGGCCCCGTTTGGCGACAGGCTGTTTGCCGTGCCGATCCGCAGCCTTTGGGAGTCGGACTGATGGATTTTCGCATCGCCGACACCTTCACCGACAGCCTCGCTAAGCTCACCGGCGATGAGCAAAAGGCCGTCAAGACCACCGCCTTCGATCTGCAAATGAACCCGGCCAATCCCGGCATGAGTTTCCACAAGCTGGACAAGGCGCGGGACAAGAACTTTTGGTCGGTGCGCGCCAGCAGCGATATTCGTTTGATTGTCCATAAGACCGACGCCAGCCTGTTGCTGTGCTATGTGGATCACCACGACAAGGCGTATGACTGGGCGGAACGGCGCAAGCTCGAAACACACCCGCAAACCGGTGCGGCGCAGTTGGTGGAAATACGCGAGACGGTGCAGGAGATCATAATCCCCAAGTATGTCGAGGTGACTCAATATCCCGCCGCGAAGCCGTATCTGTTCGCTCACCTCGCCGAAGAGGTGTTACTAAGCTACGGCGTGCCCAAAGAATGGTTGCTTGATGTGCAACGGGCCGACGAGGACAGCCTGCTTGATTTGGCTGAACACCTACCGGCTGAGGCGGCAGAAGCCTTGCTGGAGCTGGCTACCGGTGGCAAGCCGCAAGTGATGCCGCCTGCCGTAGCGGGCACTGATCCATTTGCACACCCAGATGCCCAGCGTCGATTCCGCGTAATGAATGACGTTGAGGAGTTGGAGCGTGCACTGGAGTTCCCTTGGGAGAAATGGACTACGTTCCTTCACCCCGCACAACGGCAGTGGGTGGAGCGAGAATACACCGGCCCGGCGCGCGTGTCCGGCTCAGCGGGTACAGGCAAGACCATAGTCGCGCTGCATCGTGCTGTGTTCCTGGCGCGGCAGCACCCAGAATCGCGCGTGCTGCTGACTACATTTTCTGACACCTTGGCGAATGCGCTACGCACCAAGCTGCGGCGGCTGATAAGCAACGAGCCACGCCTGGCGGAACGGCTGGAAGTACATGCCCTGAATGCGATAGGCGAGCGGCTTTATGAGCTGCACTTTGGCCGCCCGAACATCGCCACCCCAGACAAAATCAGGCAATTGCTTATTGAGATGGCCAGCAAGGTGGACGGGCAGAGATTCAGCACACATTTCCTCAGAACGGAGTGGGACGAAATTGTGGATGCCTGGCAATTGGATAGCTGGGAGGCTTACCGCGACGTGAAGCGACTGGGGCGGAAGACACGCCTGCCTGAACAGCAGCGCGCCTTGCTGTGGTCTATATTCAACGCTGTACGGGAGGCATTGCGGTCGCAAGGGTTGATTACTCATGCAGCGATGTTCAGCCAGTTGGCCGCGCAAATTACCAAACGCAAACACCCGCCTTTCGATTTTTCCGTGATGGACGAGGCGCAGGATGTCAGCATTGCACAATTGCGATTCCTGGCTGCGATGGGTTCATGGCGTGCCGACGCTTTGTTCTTCGCGGGTGATCTCGGCCAGCGGATTTTCCAGCAGCCGTTCTCATGGAAGTCCATGGGCGTGGATATACGCGGGCGTTCTCGCACCCTGCACATAAACTACCGCACCTCTCACCAAATCAGAATGCAGGCCGATAGATTGCTGGGGCCAGAAGTTTCCGATGTAGACGGCAACACAGAAGACCGGCGTGGCACGGTGTCGGTGTTCAACGGCACGCCTCCGGTCATCAAGACATTCGACAGTCAGGCAGAAGAAATCAACGCGGTCGGCGAATGGCTGCGGGATAGGCGGAATGAAGGGGTTGGCGAACACGAGATCGGCGTGTTCGTCCGATCTGATGCGGAACTGGATCGCGCTAAAGAGGCAGTCAGTAAAGCGGGGCTGCCATACAAGCTGCTTGACGAACGAGTTGAAACAACCAGCGGCTATGTCTCAATCAGCACCATGCACTTGGCCAAAGGGCTGGAATTCCGCGTGATAGTGGTAATGGCCTGCGATGATGAGATCATCCCTTCTCAGGAGCGCATCGAAACCGTAGCCGACAGTGCCGATCTGGAGGAGGTCTACTCTACCGAACGCCATTTGCTGTATGTTGCCTGCACCCGTGCGCGCGACCACTTGCTGGTGACCAGCGTTGAGCCTGCTTCTGAGTTCCTTGATGACTTGCAGGTGAAGACTGACTGATAGAATGTACTGACAGGCTTACACCTGTTTATGGCTGCTTTCGAATTGCATAGGAGACAGTCACAAACACCACTTCCTATAACCGCAACGTGTCGGCTGCTGAACTTGATAAATGGCAGGTTTAGGGCAGCCTGATCTTGGGGCAAGTTCATAAACAACTGAGTAATCTTCAAATGCTATAATCCGCGCCTCTTTAACGGGCATGGCGATGCGCCATTCCTGAAAATAAAACTCGCTATGCCCGTTTCCCCCACCCCAACCCTCCCCCGGAGGGAGAGGGGGCAAACGAATAGCTACGCGAGATTCACGTTTAATGGTGCCGTTTCATGTCCGTCGTATTGAATTTCAAATCCCATCTTTCCGAATTGTTCGCGCAGGCATTGCGTGAGGTCGCTCCCGAGTTTGCAAACAATGGTTCGGCGCAAGTCGAGATACTCATTGAACGTCCCAAATTGGCTTCGCATGGCGATTACGCCTGCAATCTGGCGATGCAGTTGGCCAAGGCGCTGCGCAAGCCGCCGCGCGACATTGCGCAGGCTTTAATCGCGGCGTTGCCGGCCTCCGAGGTGGTGGCGAAGGTGGAGATCGCCGGTGCGGGTTTCATCAATGTGTTCGTCACTACTGCGGCCAAGCAGGGTGTGGTACGTGGCGTGCTGCAGGCGGGGGCGGGCTACGGCCATGTCCATCTTGGCGCGGGGCGCAAGGTGGGGGTGGAGTTCGTCTCGGCCAACCCGACCGGGCCGCTGCATGTGGGCCACGGGCGCGGTGCGGCAGTGGGCGATTGTCTGTGCAACGTGCTGCATGCGGCGGGCTGGAATGTGACGCGCGAGTTCTACTACAACGATGCGGGTGCGCAGATCGATAACCTGATGCGCTCCGTGCAGTTGCGTTGCCTGGGCATTACGCCGGACGATCCAGGCTGGCCGGAAGCGGGTTATCGCGGCGATTACATTGCGGATGTCGCCAAGGCGTATCTGGCGCGGGAAATGGTGGAGGCGGACGACCAGCATGTGCAGGCTTCCGGCGATGTGAACGATGCCGAAGCGATCCGCCATTTTGCGGTGGCCTATCTGCGCCGCGAGCAGGATCTCGACCTGCGCGCCTTTGGCGTGAATTTCGATGTGTTCTCGCTGGAGTCGGCGCTGTATACCGATGGCAAGGTGGAGGAGACGGTAAAGAAGCTCATCGCCAGCGGCCACACCTACGAGCAGGACGATGCGTTGTGGTTGCGCACCACGGATTTCGGCGACGACAAAGACCGCGTGATGCGCAAGAGCGATGGCGGCTACACCTACTTTGTGCCGGACGTGGCCTATCATTTGGACAAATGGCGGCGCGGCTTCGGGCGCGTCATCAACGAGCAGGGTTCCGATCACCACAGCACCATCACCCGTGTGCGCGCCGGTTTGCAGGCGCTGGCTGTCGGCATCCCCAAAGGCTGGCCGGACTATGTGCTGCACCAGATGGTGACGGTGCTGAAGAACGGCGAAGAAGTGAAGATTTCAAAACGCGCGGGTAGCTATGTCACGCTGCGCGATTTGATAGACGAAGTGGGCTGCGATGCCACGCGCTATTTTCTCGCCGCGCGCCATCCCGATTCGCAACTGGTGTTCGACATTGACCTGGCGAAATCGCAGAGCAACGATAACCCGGTGTATTACATCCAGTACGCCCATGCCCGCATCCACGCGGTACTGGCCCAGTGGGGCGGCGACCGCCAGAGCTTGCATCATGCTGATGTGAGCGCATTGGAAAGTGAATACGAGACGGCGCTGTTGCAACGCATGATCGACTTTCCACAGGTGATCGAGAGTGCCGCAGACGACCTCGCGCCGCACCTCGTCGCTTTCTACCTGAAAGACTTGGCGGCGGACTTTCACAGCTACTATAATGCCTCGCGCTTTCTGGTCGAGGACGAAAAAATCAAGCTGGCGCGGCTGGCATTGGTTGCCGCAGTGGCGCAGGTGGTGCGCAACGGCCTGTTGCTGCTGGGCGTGAGCGCACCGGAAAAAATGTAAAGGATGATGGCATGAGCAGAAACGGCGGTTCCCGGTCGTCACCTTCACGCAAAGGCGGTTCGCTGCTGGCAGGCATTCTGATCGGCATGATGCTGGGATTGGCCATCGCAGGCGGCGTGGCGTGGTACATATTGAAGACGCCCAACCCGTTCGCAAACAAGGAGCAGCGCGAGGCGGTACGGCTTGCACCGGATGGGGCGAAACCGGCTCCCGCAAAAACTGCTGGCTCTGAGGTTGCCGCTTCGGGCGTGGGCGAAGGCAAACCGCGCTTTGAATTCTATAAGGTGCTGACCGACAAGCCGGACGCAACTGTGCCCGCACAAAAGAGCAGCGGCAAAACGGGAGCGGCAGAGAACAAACAGGGTGTCCAGTCTGCGGGCAAGACGCTTGCCAAGGAAACTTACCTGCTTCAGGCAGGCGCTTTTGCAAATGCGAACGACGCGGACAAAATGAAGGCCAAACTGGCCATGTTGGGCATGGAAGCCAGCATACAGACAGTGACGGCTGCAGATAAGGGGATATTGCACCGTGTGCGCCTGGGCCCCTATCAGGGCGCTGACGAAATGAACATGACACTGGCCACACTGAAACAAAATGGGGTGGATGCCACTCCAATCAGAGTTCCATAAGTTTTTTATTTAAGGAGGAAAACGTGAAATTCATCAAACAACTATTTGCAATACTGGCCTTGCTGTGCGCCACCCTGTCATTTGCCGAGCCTCAAGCAGGGAAAGATTTCACGATGCTGAACCCGCCGCAGCCCACTCACAGCGGCGCTAAAATTGAAGTGCTGGAATTCTTCTTCTATGGCTGCTCACACTGCTTCAAACTGCACCCGATGTTAAGCGCATGGGAAAAAAAGTTGCCGAAGGATGTTGAGTTTACCTATGTTCCGGCCATCTTCAACCCATCATGGGAGCCGATGGCACGCACTCTCTATGCACTGGAAGCACTGGGACAGCGGAGCCAGTTGCACGACGAATTGTTCAACGCATGGAATGTAAGCAACCTGGATTTGTCTGATGAAGCCAAGATAACCGAATTCGTTGCCCAGCACGGCGTGGATCGCAAGAAATTCGGCGATGCCTATAATTCCTTCTCTATGCAAAGCAAGGTAACGCGCGCCAAACAGATGGGGCAAAGCTACTTCATTCGCGGGACGCCCACACTGATTGTGGATGGGAAATATCTGATCACCGGTTTGCATCCACCGGAGACCATGCAAGTGCTGAACGCCTTGATAGACAAGGCGCGCAAGGAGCGTGCGGGCAAGCGCGGGTGATTGCGCTGTAGGTCGTCAACTCCGGAAGGCCTTGCGACTGATTGTCGTTAGCAGCAGCGCTTGATGCCACTCCATTTCTGTTCTTGCAGGTGCAGGAAATATTCATTGCGCGACAGCGGTGCGGTATCGGGGTGGCAGGCAGAGTGGTGTGCCAGATAGCGCTCATACGCATCGTCGCCGCTAAGGTGGCGGATAGCGTGCCACAATTTTCTCCAGCTTACATAAAGCCACTGAAGAACCGTAGCGAGCAGATTATTCAATCTCTTTGCCATGCTTCCTCCAATTGCGTGACATGATGCGGCGCTTCGGACAGCGGGGGCACGGGTTTACCCCGGAGGTGGCGGGCGCAAATACGCAGCATGTCGAGCACGATCAGCCACAGCATACTGACGAAAATGAGTGTGAGCACCGCATCAAGGCGCTGGTTGAATATCAGCGTCGGCGCTACAGCGGCTTTCTCCGGCGGCAGGGCGCCGCTTGCGAGTTTCCCGGCAAGGTCGTTGGCGGCGGCGAGAAAGCCGATGCGCACATCGGGGCTGGTGATTTTTTCCCATGCCGCTGTGCTGGTGATAATGACCAGCCAGGTAAGCGGCAGGCCGGTGATCCAAGCGTGCTTCAGCTTACCCGATTTGACCAGGATGCCTGTGGCGACGCACAGTGCGATGGCGGCCAGGATTTGGTTGGAGATGCCGAACAGCGGCCACAGGATGTTGACGCCGCCGTTGGGGTCAATCACGCCGATATAAAGAAAGTAGCCCCAGGCCGCAACGACTAACCCGCTGGTGAGCAGCACCGAGGGATACCACGAGGTGCGCCCCAGTGGGTGCCAGATATTACCGAGCATGTCCTGCAACATGAAGCGCCCGACACGGGTGCCGGCATCCAGCGTGGTGAGAATGAAAATCGCCTCGAACATGATGGCGAAGTGATACCACAATGCAAGCATACCCTGGCCAAAGGCACTGCCGAAGATGCTGGCCATACCCACTGCCAGAGAGGGTGCGCCGCCGGTGCGGGCGAACAGCGTGGTTTCGCCCATCTGCTGCGCCAGCAGCGACATTTGCTCCACCGTTACCGGAAAGCCCCACGAAGAAATCTTGGCGACGGCAGCGGCAGCTTCCTTGCCCACCACGCCGGCGGGTGAGTTGATGGCGAAGAATACGCCGGG
>FZPX01000038.1_pt1 | contig 22685 bp, 20 predicted proteins | sample 1534791 | NCBI WGS metagenome assembly FZPX01 (sample SAMEA104161951, study PRJEB21768) | metagenome | biome: subterrestrial habitat; feature: phreatic zone; material: underground water | place: France | collected 2016-06-01 | depth 60 m | reverse complement strand
TTTTTTTTTAATGATACGGCGACCACCGAGATCTACACTCTTTCCCTACACGACGCTCTTCCGATCTGTACTTGCCCGAACCACCAATGGCCTATACGTGGGATCCTGAGTCGAAGCAATACTTCGAGGGGCTCGGAATCAACGTTCAAGTCAAAGAAAGTTTTTACACAAGCGTTCACTACCTTGTCCGTCCAAGACCGGATTCCGATCTCTGTTGCGAAATTCAAGTCAGAACATTGTTTGAAGAAATATGGGGTGAGGTTGACCATGCAATCAACTATCCTGATCCATCCTCCAACTTATCTTGTCGAGAACAACTTCGGGTTTTAGCAAAACTTGTCGGTGCTGGAAGCAGATTGGTTGACTCAATATTCAGAAGTTCAGCGGAACCGGGAAGTGATGCCGCCGCGCCACCTGAGCGTGAGGAAGGCAAGGAAGTGCCACTGTGAGCACACAACGCATCGTTGATTCTTTATCTGCACTGTATGCCAGTCATACAGTCGTGTTTTGGCATGATGTCGATGCGGAGTTTTCCACTTCTGTGAATGGACTGCCGTTGCCGGATGTGCAACTGGTACGCATTGATGCCATTTCGGCGCTTCAGGTGAAATTGAGCATCGAGCGAGCACCCAAGCAGAAGTGGTTGCTCTACAGCAACAAGCCAGAACCGGAACTTGCACAGGATTGGCTGCTGGATATTCGCCTGCGCAGCAAGACATTCAGCGCGGATGCGGCTTCCATTCTGCTGGAAGACCTCGGTTTGTCATCCCAAACATTGCGTGTGCATTTGAAATTGCGAGCGAAGTTTTTGCGCTCGAAAGATCGTGTCGAAAAACTCAAGCGTTTGGTTGTGCCAAGCGATGCTGCAGACGATCTGGATCGCAAAATGCTGGCTGTGTTGTCGCGGGCTGATCAGCCTGACTTGGCTTCTATGTTGTTGCGCTTGTTTTCTGCATTGGTCGTGAACGGTGATGCTGATCTTGATGCGGTATCCAAGCAATGGCAGGATATTCAGAGCAATGAACTGGAACAGGCTTTCTGGGTGAAGGTGGAGAAAGAGTTTGGCTACGCCGTAGCTGAGCCGACATTACGCGATTTGTTGTTCCATTTGTTGGCGACTGATTTCGTGCGTGCGCTGTCTGGCACTTGCCCCGGCCAGCTCAATCATTTTGTGCTGCCCAATAAAATACAGGCGGGGAATGCGGCGGTGTTTGTTGGTCGCTGGCGTTCAGATATGGCGCACTTTGCCAGCTATAACGCTTTGTCCCATGCAGTGGGCAAGGAATTAGACATTGGCGGGATGTTGGGCACGCTGTCCGGCGATGCACTATCCGAGGTGATGACCTTTGCGGCAGTCGAGCAGCGCATCATCAAATACCTCAAGGATCGAATTATTGCGGCATCAGGTGCTGAGTCGATTGCTGTGCGTGCCTTGATCGCTCGTCGCCGCGATGGCCATTGGGCTAACCGATTGCTGGCTCAGGGGAGTGACACCTCCCGTGCCTTGGCTGCAAGTTATGACGCTCTAGAAGCGGCATACAGCTTTTTTGAATTGAAGTCTGCACATGATGCAGGCTTTAGTTTTGTGGATGCAGCAGAGGGATTGGCTGCGTATCAGGTTGAGATTTTCCGCTTTGATCAACTCTATCGGCAATTCAACTATGCAGCGGCTGCCGTGGAGCCAATGGGCTGGGCGGTGTTGCATGAGCTGAGTGATCGCATTGAAAGCACTTATTCTGGCTGGTTCATGCCGCAGCTGACATCAGCTTGGAGCAAGGTTGTTGAAGGCGACAGCGGTCTGTTAAAGACTTGGCGTGTTGATGGTTGGGTCAATCAATCCGATTTTTATTCCAAGCATGTCAAACCGGTGCTGGATGGCGGAGCCAAGCGTGTATTCGTTGTGATCTCGGATGCCTTCCGTTTCGAAGCTGCTGAAGAGCTGGTGCGTATCATCAATGGCCGTAGCCGATTCAAGGCGTCTTTGTCCGCGATGCTGGGTGTGTTGCCCAGCTACACCGCGTTGGGCATGGCATCACTGTTGCCGCACAGCAAGCTAGCCTACAAGCTAAATGCCAATCTCGACTTGAGTGCAGATGGGGCGGTGGTTTCTACAGTCGAGCAGCGCAGCACGCATCTTGAAGCTTATGGTGGTGTAGCAATCAAGGCTGAAGATTTGCTGGCTCTGGGTAAAGACAAAGGGCGTGAATTCGTTCGTGATCGACAGGTGGTGTACATCTACCATGACCGGATCGACATGATCGGCGATAAGCAGGCGTCTGAAACCAAGACCTTCGAGGCAGTGAACGATGCGCTGACGGAGTTGGGGCAGTTGGCGAATTTCATCATCAATAGTCTGAATGGCTCGGTGGTGCTGATGACGGCAGACCACGGATTTATGTATCAAGAATCTGCGCTGGACGACGTGGATAAGTCTCCTTTGGATGAAAAGCCAGACGGTATGCTTCGTGCCAAGAAGCGTTTCTTGATCGGTCAGGGAATCGGTTTAAACCAGAAAGCATGGTGCGGTAATACGGCTGTAACAGCGGGGACAGAGGTAGGAGAGGGCAGTATGGATTTCTGGCTTCCCAAGGGGGCGGCGCGTTTCCACTTTGCCGGTGGCGCGAGATTCGTACACGGCAGTGCAATGCCACAGGAGGTGGTGATCCCGGTGATTACACTACGTGAGAGTGAATCGGATAAAGCCAAAACACGTATTGTGGAATTCAGTCTGTTGGGCGCCTCCAACAAGGTGGTAACCAACAGGCAACGCTTCGAGTTTATTCAGACCGAGGCGATCTCTGAACGGGTATTGCCTCGCACGGTACAGATTTCGATTCGCGATGGCGAGACGTTGATCAGCGATGAGCAATCGTTGACCTTCGACAGCGATTCGGAATTGATGGACAAGCGCAAACGCACGGTGATGCTCACGGTACGTTCCGGCAGTTATGACCGTAACAAGGATTACCACTTGATCGCCCGTGATGTGAAAACCAATGTGGAGGTGTTGCGTTCACCTTTACGGGTGGATTTGGCTTTTGCTAACGATTTTTAGGATATGACGATGAGCGATTTGAACCAGGACAAAAGCCTCGATGCGTTATTGAACGAATTCCTGCCCGGTAAGGTGGTGCGCAAGGATTTGACCAAGCTGATCAAGGAAGGCGCGAATGTGCCGGTGTATGTGCTGGAATATTTGCTCGGCATGTATTGTGCATCGGATGACCAAGAGACGATTGATGCGGGCTTAACCAATGTGAAGCGAGTGCTGGCAGAAAACTACGTGCGCCCCGATGAAGCGGAAAAGGTGAAATCAAAAATCCGCGAGAGCGGTAGCTATAAGGTGATCGATAAGGTCACGGTCAAGCTGAACGAGAAGCGCGATAGCTACGAAGCGTTGCTTTCCAACTTGGCGATCAAGGATGCGGAGATTCCCGATTCCTACGTGCGCAATTTCGAGAAGCTGCTGGTTGGCGGTATCTGGTGCATTGTGACGTTGCAGTACCGCTTTGAGGAGAACCAGAAGGGCTCGCCATTTTCGGTGTCTGAGTTGAAGCCGATCCAGATGCCCAACATGGATATGGATGAGCTGTTCAAATCGCGCAAAGGTTTTACCGAGGAGCAGTGGATAGACGGATTGATCCGCTCGACGGGGATGGAGCCGTCTTGTTTTGAACAGCGGGTGAAGTGGCACTTGCTGGCACGCATGATTCCGCTGGTGGAGAACAACTACAATATGTGTGAGCTGGGTCCGCGCGGTACCGGCAAGAGCCACATCTACAAGGAAATTAGCCCGAACAGTATTCTCGTTTCCGGCGGACAAACCACTGTCGCCAACCTGTTCTACAACATGGGCTCACGCAAGATCGGCTTGGTCGGATTATGGGACGTGGTCGCATTTGATGAAGTGGCGGGCATCAATTTCAAAGAACAGGACGGCGTGCAGATCATGAAGGACTATATGGCCAGCGGATCATTCTCGCGCGGTCGCGAGTCCATCAATGCCAGCGCTTCAATGGTGTTTGTCGGCAATATCAATCAATCTGTCGAGCAGATGGTGAAAACCAGCCATTTGCTGGCGCCCTTTCCAGAGGCGATGATCGACTCTGCCTTCTTCGATCGTTTTCACGCCTATGTACCCGGATGGGAAATTCCCAAGATGCGCCCGGAATTTTTCACCAATCAGTACGGCATGATTGTGGATTATTTGGCCGAGTGGCTGCGCGAGATGCGCAAACGCAGCTTTGCCGATGCCATTGATAAATGGTTCAAGCTGGGCAACAACCTGAATCAGCGCGATACGATTGCCGTGCGTCGCACCGTGTCTGGTTTGCTCAAGCTGACCTGCCCTGACGGTGAATACGGCAAGGAGAGTGTGCGCCGTGCGCTGGAATATGCGCTCGAAACGCGCCGCCGGGTAAAAGAACAGCTCAAGAAAATCGGCGGGATGGAATTCTATGATGTCCATTTCAGCTACATCGACTTGGAAGACGGTCAAGAACGCTTTATCTCAGTGCCCGAGCAAGGTGGCGGCTCGCTCATCCCGGACGGACGGCCAAACCCCGGAACATTGCATACCATCAGCATTGGAGGGAACGGTATGCCGGGCGTGTATCGGTTGGAGATTCAATCTATCGCCGGCAATGGCAAGATTTCTATTTCAGGGAATAACTCTAAGGAGCCTTCCAGGGTTGCATTCGATTACTTCAAGGCCAATGCTTCGCGGGTAAGCGGGGCGATCAAGCCCGGTGAGCATGACTTCCATTTGCATTTAGTCGAGCTTCAAAATTCAGGCGCTCCCGAAACCATGACGCTCGCCAACTTTATCGCGCTTTGTTCGGCGACACTGGGCAAGTCAGTGCAGGGGCAAATGGTCGTGATGGGAGATATGAGTCTTGGCGGAACCATTACACAGGCACGCAACCTGGCTGAAAGCTTGCAGGTCGCGTTTGATGCCGGTGCCAAGCGTATCCTATTGCCGATGTCGAGTGTGACCGATATCCCTACAGTGCCGGGCGAATTGTTTGCTAAGTTCCAGACAAGCTTTTACTCGGATCCAATCGATGCGGTTTTCAAGGCGTTGGGGGTGGAGTAAGACGTTCGGTAACGGCATTAACGACGAGGGGGCAGAATGATTCTGACAGACAATGAAACAAGTATCGATCTGCTCAACAACGAGGCGATCGCCATAACGATCATCAACCTGTTGCGCGAACGTCCTGATCGTCCGCTGACTATTGGTGTACATGGTGACTGGGGTGCCGGAAAATCGAGTGTCTTGGAAATGATCGAAGCTGGTTTTTCCGGCGATAGCAAGGTTCTATGCCTCAAGTTTAACGGATGGAGGTTCCAAGGCTTCGAGGACGCCAAGATAGCGCTGATCGAAGGCATCGTGACGGGGCTTGTCGAGAGCCGCCCAGCTCTAACCAGGGCTAGCATCGCAGTCAAGGATGTTTTCAATTCGATTGATTGGCTGAAGGTTGCCAAGAAGTCAGGTGGTTTGGCACTGACGGCCTTCACCGGCATCCCGACACCAGATCAGATCAGCACCATCGTGAGCACGCTCAATGGCATGCTGGATGATCCTAGGCAGTTTGCGAACAAGGAATCTCTTACTTCTACGATTGAAGGCGTCAAGTCGATCCTGAAGCCAACCGAGACGAAGAATGTACCAGAAGAGATTGAGGCATTCCGCAAAGCATTCGATCAGCTTTTGAAAGATGCCGGTATCGAGCAGTTGGTCGTATTGATCGATGATCTTGATCGCTGTCTGCCGGATACAGCTATCGAAACGCTCGAAGCCATCAGGTTGTTTGTCTTTACCGCTCGCACGGCGTTCGTGATCGCCGCTGACGAGGCCATGATTGAGTATGCAGTGCGCAAACATTTCCCCGACCTTCCGGAGACTACCGGGCCACGGGATTACGCTAGAAACTATCTTGAAAAACTGATCCAGATTCCGTTCCGTATCCCAGCACTTGGAGAGACTGAAACACGGATTTATGTAACTCTTCTTCTTATTGGTGCGGAGGTTGAAGAAGAGGACAAGGGGTATGCGAACCTCATCACAGCTGCGCGGGAACGGCTAAAGCGACCATGGGAAAGTTCGCCGTTGGATGCCGCAGCGGTCAATGCGGCGCTTGGTGCGAATGCTGACAAAGCTCACAATGCATTGATGCTTAGTGATCAGATCGGTCCGATATTAGCGAGTGGCGCAAAGGGTAACCCACGTCAAATAAAGCGTTTTCTCAATACGCTTTTACTGCGACAACAAACAGCGGATGCACGAGGTTTTGGCGGCGAGATCAAACTACCTGTGCTGGCCAAGCTTATGCTCGCTGAACGTTTTCTGCCCGGTTTGTTCGATCAGATCGCTACGGTGGCAGTAACTGATCCGCAAGGTCTTTGCAAGGATATTGGTTCGCTGGAAAGTTTCATTGCAACCGATAGTTCCGATACCGCTGAACCAAGTGCGAAGGCGACGGCGTCCAAGACTGGCGATATAGCCACATTACCATCGGAAAGCGCGATCCTTGTCGAGTGGAAATCTTCTCCGGCAATCCAAGCGTGGGCAAAAGTAAAGCCTCCGCTCGCGAGTATCGATCTCCGACCTTATCTCTTCGCAACGAAAGATAAGAAAGACTACTTCGGGCCCGCTTCAGTATTGGGGCATCTTGCGACTGTTGCTGAGAAGTTGTTCGGCACAAAGCTCCAAGTGCAAGGGCTGGAACAGGAGCTGAAGCTGCTTGCACAGCCCGAGGCAGAAAAACTGTTCGAGGCGGTACGTACCAAGATCATGAGCAGTGATGCATTCGAAACTCAACCTTCGGGAATTTACGGTTTGATCGTTCTGGTGAAGGCCCATCCCATCTTGCAAGGAAAGCTTCTCGACTTTCTCGAAGCCTTGCCAAGGAGCCGTTGCGGGCCATGGGTTGTTGGCGGCTGGCAAGGAGTTCTTAATGATTCGGAAGCTACTGCCCGTTTCGATAGACTGCTGCAAGCTTGGGCCAAGGTCGAGAGTAACCCAGCGCTGAAGGTTGCTGCGGAAGGAACCAGCAAGACACAGAAAGGGAGACGCTAGTGGGAACATCTACTGCATACAAAGGGCCAGGTGGAGGTACACCACTTGTTCCTTCGTGGCTCGAACCGGATGACGGAGGTAATGCGCCTGGTATACCGGCAGCACCCGGTGCCACACCGCCAGCTTCAGAGCCTGTTCCTCCAGCACCTGCCAATCGCCCAGCAATACCGGCGTCGGCATACTCCAATCGGTTTACTAGCGCACGTAGCAACTTCACCCGCTTTGCACACTCTGGCGGCCAAGACCGCGCAAGCTTGGGGCGTGCAGTTTCGGGTTATGTGTCTACCTCTTCAGGAGGGGGGCGGCAAGCCGCGCAACGCATGGGGGCATCAAAGAGATCCGGAGCACGGCTGCTGGGCTTCCTTACGGATTCTCAGGCTCGCGGTGCTAGGGAAGCACTTCGCGCGCTTAATCTGGAAGGATTGGCGGGGCGACCGATCGACGAAATCTTCGTAGGCTTGGTTGACTACATATGCCCAAATGCTGGAACTGTTGATGACGGCATCGCCAGAGAAGCGTTCGTCGAAACAATCATTGAACTGACCACACTGGGTGTCACCGATCTGGATGCGCTTACGCCCGACCAGATGCAGACGGTCTTTGAGCTGTATGCAACACACGCCATCGAAGCGCGCTTGTGCAACGATATTGGGACAAAGGCCATCACCATGCCTGCCGATGCGCAAACTGCGCTCCGTATCCAGGAGCAGTTGCGCGATTTCATTCGCAATGGTGTCAGTGATGCACTGACCGCAGCCCGCACTGAGACGCCGGAACTGACGCAGGATCGCATCCAGTCATTCGTCGATTCAGTCTATGAGCGTTCTTTCGGTATTCTCAAGGCACTTGGTGATGCGGAGGCCGACCAATGAACCGACACCTCATTGTGGGTCGCTTCGGCCCTGTCGATAAGATTCATATTCCAAGCGCAACGGATGAACAGGTGACGCGACTGGAGCTTGTTGCTGGCACAAAGTCACTCAATTACGGTATCGGCGGAGCTTTGACAAGCCTCAAGAATTTGGGCGTATTTCCCTCTGAAATGGGGCTTGATCTACTCATCGTTGCCGCACACGTTCACGCCGCTGACACACGAATCTCACGCGCCAAACAATCGCAAGATTCGTGGACACGCGAAATCAGACTTGTGGTGCCTGTCAGCGATCCGAATCGCTGGCAGGCTGCCGCAAAAACACTTATACACATGCTGGAATTTCTGACTGGGGATCGTTGGTCTATTGGATTCAGACACAGAACAGAACGATTCACCAGTATTGTTACACCCCGCGACACCTTACTGCCAACAAAATTCGATGCGCTCAGCCTATTTTCTGGTGGGCTAGACAGCTTGATTGGTGCAATCGATCTTCTGGAGAACGGGCGCACACCGCTCCTGATCAGCCACGCAGGTGAGGGTGCGACCAGCGATGCGCAGAACGTACTATTCGACAAGCTAAAGAAGCATTACAGCGGATTATCCTTTGACCGATTTCGGGTTTGGATGGCTTTCCCAAAGGGGTTTGTGAAGGACGTTGGTGCTGAGAGTTCGACCCGTGGTCGCTCATTTCTGTTTTTCGCACTTGGTGTGTTCGCTGGTACGGGGCTTGGCTCCCATTTCGCACTGCGCGTACCAGAAAACGGGCTTATCGCACTGAATGTGCCCTTGGATCCTTTGCGACTGGGCTCGAACAGCACGCGAACCACCCACCCGTTTTACATGGCCAGATGGAACGACTTGCTCGGTGAGCTTGGCATTGATGGAGGAGTCGAGAATCCGTGCTGGGACAAGACAAAAGGTGAGATGGTCACTTCATGTGCTAACGGGACGCTACTTCGTTCACTAGCTGCCGAATCCCTTTCGTGCTCATCACCAGCAAAGAGCCGATGGCAAGGCCACGGGATTGAGCACTGTGGATACTGCCTCCCGTGCTTGATCCGTCGTGCTTCGCTTGATGCAGCTTGGGGGGCCGGCCATGATTCAACTGTCTACACTGTGCCTGATCTTCGAGCTCATACGCTGGGCACGAAAGAGTCGATTGGTAAACAGGTACGCTCATTTCAGTTTGCGATAGAGCGGTTACGCGGACGGCCTGACTTGGCAAAGTTGCTCATTCACAAACCAGGATCGCTTGCTGACGAGATACCTCACCTCGATCAATTGGCCGATGTCTATCGACGCGGACTCAACGAGGTCGCACAGTTGATAGATGGCGTCACCACAAAACCAATCTGATGGCGGAAGAATCATGATTGTGCCTGAAGGTCTCGTCGATTTTCACTGCCACCTTGACCTCTATCCAGATCATCGAGCAGCAGTACAAGAGGCAGAGGAAGCTGGCGTTTTTACGCTTGCCGTGACGACTACCCCGAGAGCATGGCCACGCAATCACGAACTTGCACGAGCCACACGTCACGTCCGTGCGGCACTAGGGCTTCATCCACAGCTCGTTGGGGAGCGTGCCAGCGAATTGGCCTTGTGGGACGCTCACTTTGCGGAAGCGCGCTACATTGGCGAAGTAGGATTGGATGCTGGACCACGCTTCTATAAATCGCTTGATATACAGAAGCAGGTTTTTGAGCATGTATTGCGGCGCTGCGCGGAAGCGGGTAACAAAGTAATCTCCGTGCATAGTATTCGGGCGGCAAAGGCCGTGCTGGATCACATAGAGAAATATCTACCCATAGGGCAAGGGAAGATCGTACTTCATTGGTTCACAGGAACAAAAGCTGAAGCCAGGCGCGCAATCGAGATGGGCTGCTACTTCTCCATAAATGCTGCGATGCTTAGCAGTGAACGCCATATCTCAATGGTTATGGCACTCCCGCTCGAAAGATTGCTGACAGAGACGGATGGCCCATTCACCCAAATGGGGGAACGCCCATCAAAACCATCTGACGTGCTGATTGTCGTTGAAGCACTAGGTCGGTTGCACGGTTTATCAACCATTGAAGTAGTGGAGAAGATAAAGGCTAACTTGCGCGAGTTGCTTGAATTTACGTCGTGGGTTCGACTCCCGCCGGGCGCGCCAATTTCTGACTTGAGGTCATAAGACTGATAGTCAAACATCCGGTAGCAAAAATTCCCGTGCCCATTCCGTGCCCAAATTGTGCCCATTCTGTGCCCACAAAATTTTTGCGGCTCCGAATTTTGGCGCATTTTGACGTTCGGTCACCGTGCCTATACAAGACACGATCCAACAGTGACCCCAAATATCCGAAATGCAAGGCCTCTGGAGAACCCTGCAGCTATGCCACCAAGCTGGCCGCATGACCGTCCCGACCTGATGCTGGCTGACGCCAAATAATTTCCGCAATCTTGTGCCAGGCACCTCTCGTAGAGCAGCGAGGGGCGGCCATGCATCTCAAATAACCCCCGTAATCCCGTGCTAGGCGCTCTTTGGCGCCGCACGTTGCTCGCCTTTCCTCAAGAATTTCTCCAAAAAACACTCCAGCAATGTGCTACCGGAGTTTCTGAAACCCGGTTTTTCCGCCGAAAAAATTGCATTTTTTGTCTGATATTTTGGTTTCACGTCCACGGAGTTTTCTTCGTGGGCGTGTTCATCAACCAACCAAAGGAGCATTGACATGAACCAGACTTATCTGACCACCGACGGGCTTTCCGAGCGCATCCACTACGACCCGAGAACCATCCGCGAGCGCCTGAAAGACAGCGTGCTGATCGAGGGCGTGCATTACATCCGACCGTTCGGCGGGCGCAAAATCCTCTATATCTGGGAAAGCATCGAGCGCGACATGAAGCTGAAGGGTGGCGCCCTCGCCATCCCCATGGCAAACGGGGAGGTGTGCTATGGCTAGCATCAGGGCGCGCAAAGATAACGGTTGTTTGTTTATTGATTTTCGGTACAACGGCACTCGGTGCAGAGAGCAAACCGCGCTTGAAGACAACGCGGCCAACCGCAAGAAAGTGGGGAAGCTGCTCGACCGTATCGAGGCGGAGATTGCAGCGGGCACGTTCGAATATGGCCGTATATTTCCGGGCAGCAAAAACGCGGAAAAATTCAACCCGACATCCGCACCAACCGCAGCTCTCAATCCGGTCGCCCAGGCAGTTTCAGATGCGATGGGCCAGAGCGCACCGGGTGACCCTTATTGTTGCGCTCGCAAATTCGGCCTCATCTATTCTTCTTGTAGACAGGCGCATCACTCAGCAAGATGGAGCTCTGATTGATGATGAATTCAATAAGCTCTGCGTTGTGTTCTGCCATGACGCAAAACTTGCTGTCGCTTTCACTGGAATTGCAACTCTAGCGTCGTTTAATACCTCCGACTGGCTGGCAAATACGATTGCTGAAATTGGTAGGGCCCACTCAGATATTGCGTCGATATTGGCAGAGTTGAAAAATAGAGCCGAAATCATGATTAACAGCCTCAATGTGAATGACCGTCGTCTGACAATTGTTCTCTCGGGGTTTGTTTACTGGGGCGCAACACCAGAACCAAGGACATACATTCTCAGCAATTTTGAACACCAACTAACGCCATCAACGATCTTCGCGTTAAGAACAATTAGTGCAAATGATTCCACCATTGTGGAGATCGCCGGCACCGACACAGCAATTCCTCAAGGTACGATCAATTCACTGCGGCAATTATTGCAAGCACAACTGCCCGCTAAGGACATCGCCAGGTTTGCTGTAAAGCACCTTCAACGCGCAGCTCGCGATGGCCGCTCAGCCGGGCGGATCGGTGAACAATGCAACACCGCTGCTCTCCTGGCTCTGCCCGATACTGCGGTAACAAGCACCTACCACTCCAATCGGCTAACACATAGAGCTTACAGTGCTAACGTGGTGTTTGTTGGGAGTATGGTTATTACTGGTACACAAATGGTTTCACCGCTTTATCTCGCGGGGCCAGAAATTCGAAAAAAGGATCTTTGTTGGTGCGGATCAGGTGAGAGGTTCAATCACTGCCATATGAAAAAGTTTGGTGCGGTGTATGCTCGAATCCCCGGATTTAAAAGTCCTCTTCCCATGACAGTTCAGACTCGATTCGAGAATCCATATCCATCAGGAAAATTCTGGTGTGTCACGAGTAGTTTTGTGTAGTTAATACGCAAGCAAGGCCAGAATGCGGAATTGATATTCTCCGTGTTTTGGCATCTTCATGTTAAAAGCGTTCTTTGCGTAGTTATTGAGCCCGACCAACGATAACTTTACCTTATGTTATATTTACGCATTGAAGCGAGACGTGCTACATTGCGCAAATGGATAATGAATTAAATTCTTCTTCAATTGGGGCGGCAAGCCGCTTTATTGATGCCAAGCTGGCAACGGGATTCGCCAGTTTTTCGCTGGATGAACTGACGGATAAAACCGGGCTGTCGGTGATTGCCGCGAAAAATCAGTTGTTGCGCCTGAAAGGAAGGGCGTTTCGCCACGGCAACAATATTTTTTGATTGTTCAGCCTGTGCATCGTGCGGTGGGTGCGCCGCCGGTGACGGATTGGCTCGATGATTATTTCAAGTGGCTGGGGCAACCTTATTATCTTGCTTTGCAATCGGCAGCCGGCATTTACGGCGCAAGCCCACAGGCTATACAAGAGACCCAAATTATCACCAGCCTGCCGCGTCGCGAGATGGTGATTGGCCGTATCCGGGTGCGTTTTTTTGTGAAGTCGGGCATGGCAAAAAGCCAGACTCAGCCGCTTGCAAATGCTCATGCCCCCTTACTGTAAGCACCCCAGAAACGACGGTGTTTGATCTCATTCGCTATGCGCCTAGTCTCGGCGGTATCGAGCGCGCCGTTGAGACCATAGCCCCGGTGTTACCACTCATCAAAGCAAAGTTACTCAAGCAAATGTTGGAGGCTGAAGGTGAGACTGCCACAGCTCAACGGCTGGGTTTTATTCTGGAAGAACTTGGCGCCAATAGTTTCGCAGCCATCGTCAAGGCGTGGCTGCCGCAGTCCTTGCAGCTTGTGCCGCTTTCAACCCATGTCAAAAGCGCCGCTACCGATTATCCGGTTAGTCGCGACTGGGGAATCATTCAAAACACGGGGAATTTGCGATGACTCCGTTCACCCAGCGCGATATTCTTGCGCATCAACAGCAAGTGCCGTGGCCTAATCTAAGGCAGGTTGAGCAGGGCTTATTGCTGTGCTGTGCTGTGCTGTGCTGTGCTGTGCCGTGCTGTGCTGTGCCGTGCCATGACGGCATTGTTTGATGACGCGTTTTTGAAAACACAAATTTCCATGCGCGGCGGGACGTTGCTCCACAAGGTTCATCTTGCTCCGGCATCAAGGTATAGCGAAGACATAGACCTGGTGGTCATCGGTGACCGCCCGGATGAGCATGTTCGAAAAGCCATCAACCGCGTTTTGCTCGGTGTGCTTGGACGCCCCACCAGTTCGGCATGGCAAGCGGTGAAGCTGGCGGTGAGAAATGCGGTCAAGCCGTCCAAAGTGCTGCGCGTGATTTACCGTGTGCCTTCGGTGGCCGATCCGAGAGGTATGCCGCTGGAGCTTGTCATCGAGGCGAATGTGACTGAAAGAAAATCTTATCGCCCGATTTCTTTGCTGCCTTTCAGTTATCTTTTTCGCGATGAAATAGTTGCCACCACCGTCAACGGTTTTGAAATACACGAGATGTTGGGCACCAAGATGCGCGCTCTTTTTCAACGAAGGCGAGGTCGAGATTTGTTCGATCTCTACTGGGCATTGACCGAAGCTGGAACACCGGTTAATCCGGCGGAGATTATTGAGTTGTTCCTCTACTACCTGCAACAAGAGGGTACCGTTGCCACGCGAGACGAATTCATCGGGCTGCTACAAAGCCATCTGAATGACCGTGGATTTTTAACCGACATGAATGCGCTATTGAGAACGGGTATCGCCTATGATCCGATTGCTGCGGGCGATTATGTCATCGGCAGTTTGCTCAAGTTGTTACCTGAAAAAAATGCGTTATGAAATGCCGGGCTATTCCGTTTGGCAGGGTGCATTCCATGATGCTTGCATCTGATGTCGCTTGAGACTAACCTAGTCACTTATTCATAAGTAACGAGGATTGTCTCGTGGCCGAGCCGAACATCATTTACCAATTCATCGCCAAACAAGGGGTTGCCACGGCCGCCGATCTGGCCAAGCTCGATCTGTCGCGCCCGGCGTTGTATCGCGAACTCGCGGTGCTGCTCGATGAAAGGCGCATCGTGCGGGTGCGCCGTGGGGCATATCGGGTGGCAGAAGCGATGGATGCGAGTGATTCCTGGGTGCAGGTGATGCAGCGTTATCCGCAGGGGGTGTTGTGTTTGCTGTCGGCGCTGGCGTTTCATGAGCTCACCACGCAATCGCCACCGGTCGTGTGGCTGGCGCTGCCGAAAGGCGCCTGGCACAAGCCGGAGGAATACCCGCCGTTGCGCATCGTGCATTTTTCCGGAGAGGCATTTACTGCGGGGGTGGAGACACATCATCGGTCGGGTGGGACGGTGCGCGTGTATTCGGTGGCGAAAACTGTGGCTGATGGTTTCAAGTTCCGCAACCGCATCGGGCTGGATGTGGCAATTGAGGCGCTACGCGAGGGATGGCAGCAGCGACGTTTCACGCTGGATGAATTGAATGCGATGGCGCATATCTGTCGCGTGCATGCGGTGATACGACCCTATGTGGAGGCGCTGGTGGCATGAAGGAACAGACCCATATTGCGACTTCAATCCGGCAGCGCTTGCGTAACCTCGCCCGCGAGCGCGGCGAGAATTTTCAGCAGTTGCTGGTGAGTTACGCGCTGGAGCGTGTGCTTTATCGACTGGGACAATCGCGCCACCGTGATCGCTTTGTGCTCAAGGGGGCGTTACTGTTCCGCTTGTGGTTCGATCTCACTCAACGTCCGACGCGCGATGCCGATTTTCTGGGATTTGGTAACGCCGAACCAGAAGAATTCGCCGTGGTGTTTCGCGAGATTGCGGGCATGGTCGAGGATGACGGACTGGTGCTCGATGCTGGCTCCGTAAAGGCCGAGGACATCCGCAAGGAGGCCGGCTATCCCGGCGTGCGGGTGAGCATGACAGCCACGCTCGATGGTGCGCGTATTCCGGTCCAGTGCGACATCGGTTTCGGCGATGCCGTGACGCCAGCGCCGTCGCAGCAAGCCTATCCCACTCTGCTGGATATGCCTGCACCGGTATTGGCGGTATATCCCCTTGAAACGGTGGTGGCTGAAAAACTGGAAGCGATAGTGAAGTTGGCCAGCTTCAATTCCCGCGTTAAAGATTACTTCGACCTTTGGGTGCTGATGCGCTATGAAAATCTTGACCACGCTCTATTGCCGACAGCGGTGCGCGCTACTTTCGCGCGCCGGAATACAACGTTGCCGCTGACCTTGCCGGTAGGACTTGCGCCCAGTTTTGCGCTTGAGAGGCAGGCGATGTGGCAGGCATTTCTGACCCGCAGCACGCTCTCTGCCCCGCCGCTGGCCGAGGTGCTCGAAGAGTTGCGCGCGCAGTGTTGGCCTGTGCTACAGGCCGCAGCAGAAACCGGGGAGAACTGATGCAGCCGTTGATACTTGCCGAGCAGACCAGCCAGGGCGTGGCCGATTTTCTGGAGACGACGTTTCCTGCAACGACACCGGGTTTTGAGGAGCTGGTTGCACGCTTTCTGGCAGAGCCGGGTAATTTGGCTAAAGGGCCATACGTCACTGTGGGACTGCCGTTTCGCAAAAAAACCGGTGGCAAGAAGGCGTTTGAATGGCTGAGCGACAATTTTATTCCGCACGCACATCAGGCGCGCTCATTCGCCCGCCTTGCCGGTGACGCCCCGCTTTCAACGCTGGTTGCCACCGGGACGGGTTCCGGCAAGACGGAGTGCTTTCTCTATCCGGTTTTGGAGCATTGCCGCCAGATGCGCAAGGCTGGCCGACGTGGCATCAAAGCGATCCTGGTCTATCCCATGAATGCGCTGGCCACGGATCAGGCCAATCGCCTGGCGAAAGAAATCGTCACCCGTCCCGAACTGGCCGGCATCACGGCTGGCCTGTATGTGGGGGGTGAATCCGGGGAGTCCAGCACGACAGTAATGCACGTCGAGGGAGACCGTTATACCGTCATCACCGAGCGCGACCGGATACGCGAAGAGCCGCCGGACATTCTGCTCACCAACTACAAGATGCTGGATTTCCTGCTCATCCGCGCACGAGACTCTGAACTGTGGCGCCACAACGATCCGGATACCTTGCGCTTTCTGGTAGTGGACGAATTGTATACGTTTGACGGGGCGCAAGGCACCGATCTTGCCTGCCTGATTAGGAGGATCAAGGCGCGACTGCGTACCTCGCCCGGTGCGCTGGCTTGCGTGGGCACTTCTGCGACGATGGGAAATGAAGACACGAAGCCGCTGATCGATTTTGCGCGTGATGTGTTCGGTGAGCCTTTTGACGAAGATGCGGTGATCGGCGAGGACAGGGAATCGGTTGCGGAATACCTTGAGGATTGTTCGATTGAGTATGTGCAGATGCCGTCGGCGGCAGAGTACGTTACCCTTTCGCCTCTGGAACACGACAATGCGGATGCCTACATCGCCGCCCAATATGGGTTATGGTTCGGCACGCTTACTGATGTAACAACTGCGGCAACGCTACCGTTCAAGATTGAACTCGGACGGCAACTCAAGCAGCATGTCGCTTTCCAGAACCTTCTCCGCGATTTGAATCGCCAAGGTGGGAAATCTGTTGCGCTGGCAGATATGGTTGACGCCATTCGCCGCCGATTGCGCGATGCGGCGTCTACTCCCGATGATTACCCGGAGCGCTGGGTGTTAAGCTTGATCTCGCTTGTTTCCCACGCCGGAAAAGATGTGTCGGGCGGGGCAGCACGCGAGGCATTCTTGAGCGTGCGGATCGAGTTGTGGATGCGGGAACTGCGGCGCATGGTGGCCAGCCTTTCCGCCGAACCCCGACTGGTACACTCAGATGATCTACCGGCCAAAGACAGGGAAAATTATCTTCCCCTGATCCACTGTCGCGACTGCCACGCCATGGGATGGGGGGCTACCCTGACCAAGACCGATGGCAGTAAATTGAAAAGCGATCTTCAGGCTTTTTATGCGGCGTTTTTCAGTAACGATGTCAGCACGAGGTTCATTTTCCCTGCCGATGTTTCGGCGCCAGTTAATCCAAAGAAGATTGAGCGCAGGCAGGCTTGTCCTGTCTGCCGCACCTTGAATGCGCAGCAGGCAGTGGAATGCAGCCACTGCGGGAGCGCTGATTTGCTGCCGGTTGATGTGTCCAGCAATGAGCGCAAGGCGCGGCGCAACGGTGCTGCTTTCACTATCTCCCATCATGACTGCCCCTATTGCGACGGAGATCGCACGCTGACTATCGTGGGTTCTCAAGCCGCAAGTCTGGCCAGTGTCGCGGAGGGCCAGTTGTTTGGCAGCAGTTATAACGCTGACAAGAAGCTGATTGCGTTTTCTGACTCGGTGCAGGATGCAGCGCATCGCGCGGGTTTCTTCGAGGCGAGAACCTGGCGGCTTAATTTGCGCCCTGCCATGGCTCAGGTGATTCACGATGCGGTGGCGGCAGGAAAGCCGCTGACACTGGCGGAATTACCGGCTGCATTCAAAGACCGCTGGGTAAATGAGTTAAAAGGTGACAAGGCTTACATCAAGACTTTCCTTCCCCCGGCCATTGCCTGGCTGCGGGATTACGACAAACTCTTGCATCAGGACGTGTTGCCGGCGGATGGTTATCTTCAGCAACTGGTGCATCGCGGCTTAACCTGGGCGATGCAGGGCGAATTTGCACAAGACGCACATGTTGGACGCACCTTGCCGCGAACCCGGACCGCATCTCTTGCGTTCAATGAAGACTCCCTCGAAGCGGCAGCAGCAGAAGCGATGCAGTCCCTGCGCGGGAAGGTGGACGCCTTGCGCGAGATTTCTCAAGACGAGGTGCTTGCCTTCATGCGCGGGTTCTTGGCGCGCATGATGCGGGTGGGCGCGATCTGGGATGATTTTCTGGTTACCTACGCGAGGTGTGGTTGCAACCTCTTTGTATACAGGAGCAACAACCCCGCCGAGTACGCGATGCTGAAGTCGCCGCGCCGCCCGAGGTATTTGTCGTTGTTGCCGTACAACAAATGCGATGCGGTCACGGGCGATGAGGCTGTGTTCTACCGAGATTGGGCTTTCAAGTCTCTCGATAATCTGAATCGCGAAGCATTCGTTGATGATTCTGTGATCGCTGACATTTACCGTGTGACACTTCAGGCACTCGAATCACAAGGTCTCGCACAGGCGGTGGAAGCAGAGCAGGCAGGCATCTTGGTTTGGGGGTTGCGCCCTGATGCTTGTCATTTGCTGGACGTGTCTGCTGAGTGGCGCTGCGATAAGTGCCACAACTCGGTGATTGACCATCCGACTACACCGTTAGCCGGAACGGTGTGCAGGCAACTCGGGTGTCACGGACGCTATGCTCAGCACACAGGAGGGTCAACCCAGTTTTACCGGCAGTTGTACCTGACTGCGAATATCGAACGGATATCTTTGCGTACATGATCATGGTTATCACCCTTTGTAACTCCTGCTCAATAATTGGGCAGGAGAGGTTAACAACCTGGTCAAATTTAAACGCGCATAAACCCGGTTACATGGTCAATTTTAGGTGAGCGTCAACACATCACCCGTTCCACCCGTCCAATCCTCAGGCAACACCCCTTGCCACATAACGGTGGAACGATGAATGCGGCCACTCTACCACGCACGAAACCAAGCCATGTTTGACCGGGTTGTAATGGATGTAATCCACATGTCCGGCAAGATCATTGTCATCGCGCACGGTGTGCCCCCGGAATCGCCGTTGCCACAGGCCATATCCACCTTTTGCGTTGCGCGTCAAATTTACTCCGGCGCATGATTATAGAAACGTTCACATTCCATAAACATTTGTTTTTCGCCAGATAGTTCCATTCAATCGCTGGCTGGCTTTCGTAGCGGTGAAACACTATAATTCAGGCCACGCTTAATCTTCATAACCCATTCGCCTTTATGCAGCTATTCACCTTTGGTATTAACCATCAGACTGCTCCGCTCTCTATGCGGGAACGGTTTGCGTTCAGTGTTGATGCAATGGAACCAGCATTGCACAATCTGGTTGAGAATGGCGCGGTCAAGGAAGCGACCATACTTTCTACCTGCAACCGCACCGAGGTATATTGCAACACGCATGAGCCTGCCCAAGCTGTTAATTGGCTGGCTTGCTACCGCCAGATGGAAGCCAGTGAAATCGCGCCCTATCTCTACACCTTGCAGCATGATCAGGCGGTGAAGCATGCTTTCCGCGTTGCCAGCGGGCTGGATTCGATGGTGCTGGGTGAACCGCAAATCCTGGGGCAGATGAAGCAGGCAGTGCGTTATGCGGAACAGGCTGGCACGCTGGGCTTCCTGCTGCACAAATTGTTTCAACGCACTTTCTCGGTAGCCAAGGATGTGCGCACGCAGACCGAGATCGGCGCCAATCTGATTTCCATGGCCGCAGCGGCGGTGAAGCTGGCAGAGCGCATATTTCCCAGCATTGCCGAACAGCGTGTGCTGTTCATCGGCGCAGGCGAAATGATCGAGTTGAACGCCGTGCATTTTGCGGCCAGATCGCCCAAGCACATCACGGTCGCCAACCGTACTTTGGACCGTGCTCAGGTATTGGCGCGGCGCATCAATGGGCATGCCATCACCCTGAACGAGCTGCCGGAGCAACTGGCGCAGCACGACATCATCGTGACCTGCACCGCCAGCCCTCTGCCTATATTGGGCAAGGGCATGGTCGAGCGCGCGCTCAAGGCGCGCAAGCATCGCCCGCTATTTATCGTTGACCTGGCTGTGCCGCGCGACGTGGAAGCCGAAGTTGCCGAGTTGAATGATGTGTTCCTTTACACCGTAGACGATTTGTCCGAAGTGGTGCGCGACGGTATGGATGCGCGCCAGGGCGCGGTCAAGGAAGCCGAGGTCATAATTGATTCCGGCGTGGCCGATTTCATCCGCTGGATGGAATCGCGGGAAGTGGTACCCACCATCCTCGCGTTGCGCAGCCATGCAGAACGCCATCGCCGCCACGAAATTGAAAAAGCTTTGCGCTTGCTGGCAAAAGGCGAAGGAGCGGAAAAGGTGTTGGAGTCATTGAGCAATGGCTTGACCAACAAATTTCTTCACGCGCCGACTCATGCGCTGAACCAGTTGGAGGCCAGCGAACGCGAGGTGTTTCTTGACATGGTGCACCGCATCTACAATTTCCACACTCCTGAATGAACCCCGGTATTTCCGCCAAGCTTGCCCAGTTAAGCGAACGACTGGACGAGGTAGGACGCCTGTTGAGCAGCGAGAATGCCACGCGCGACATGGATGTTTTTCGCAGGCTGAGCCGCGAGCGCGCCGAGCTTGATCCGGTGGTGGAGTTGTACCATGCCCATCAGGCTTGTGCGGCGGACATTGCCACCGCGCTGGAAATGGCGAGCGACCCCCAGTTGCGCGACCCTGGGATGCGCGAATTTGCCGATGCCGAGGTAAAACAGGGCCGGGCGCACCTGGAACAGATCGAAGCGGATTTGCAAAAACAGCTGTTGCCGAAAGATCCCAACGACGAGCGCAACGTGTTTCTGGAAATCCGCGCCGGAACCGGCGGCGATGAAGCGGCGCTGTTTTCCGGCGACCTGTTCCGCATGTATTCGCGCTTCGCTGAGCGCAACCGCTGGCAGGTCGAAATCATTTCGGAAAGCCCCGGCGAGAAAGGCGGCTACAAGGAAATCATCGCCCGCATCGTGGGGCACGGCGCGTACTCGGTGTTGAAGTTTGAATCCGGGGCGCATCGCGTACAGCGCGTTCCCGCCACCGAGGCGCAGGGGCGCATCCACACCTCGGCATGCACCGTGGCGGTATTGCCGGAAGCAGACGAGGTCAGCGATGTGGTGCTGAATCCAGCCGATCTGCGCATAGACACTTTCCGCGCCTCGGGCGCGGGCGGCCAGCATATCAACAAGACCGATTCGGCGGTGCGCATCACCCACCTGCCAACCGGAACGGTGGTGGAGTGCCAGGACGGACGTTCGCAGCACAAGAACAAGGCGCAGGCGCTGGCGGTGCTGGCCGCGCGCATCAAGGACAAGGAAGAGCGCGCAGCCCACAGCAAACAGGCCGCCGAGCGTAAGTCGCTGGTGGGCAGCGGCGACCGCTCCGAACGCATCCGCACCTACAACTTCCCGCAAGGCCGCGTCACCGACCACCGCATCAACCTCACCCTGTACAAGATGGATCACATCATGGACGGTGACATCGGTGAACTCACCGGCGCGCTGATGGCGGAACACCAGGCGGAGCAGCTTGCGGCGCTGGCGGATGAAGCCACTTGATTGTGCAAGACAGGCAAGGTAGCCGGGTTATCCAGGCCATTCGACATATTGACTGGCTGTTTCGGCTTCGCCAATTCCGTGATGTGGAGAATGGCAGCATGAAGAATAACCGAGCTTCATCATGAGATACTGAAGCTGCATATGCTTCGAGTACGCTCATAACCTGTGACTTGGCTATCGCCTTTCGGGTGCCCGGCCAATAGCTCTTCGGCTGATTGCCTAGTCGAATGGCTATAACCAATGGCTTGCCCAGCGTCATTTGACGGGTTAGTCAGATGGCTAGTAGTTCCATCAGGATATGCTTATTGCACAACTTTTGGTCTGAACCCGTTCGCTAAACAAAATTGGAGAGAGCAATGAAATGTATCCTTTATTTGCTGATTGCATTTCTGCTTGCGGCTTGCTCCAGCGATCTGTATCGCAGAATATATGAAGGCATAATGAGCAATAACGATGCGAAGAAAACGCCAATCGAACGCGCTGCCTCTCCCGCTCCAAGCTACGACAAATACAAGAAGGAGCGGGAAGAATTACCCAAAGAATTACCAAAAGAGTAATTCAATCGAGACGGGGTAGGTACAATTTGCGTGGATGGTAAAGTTGCCCACCCTGCAAAAGAACTAACGGGCACGGCAGGTATGCCACCCCTGCTGATGAACCCGCCATGCCCGTTTCCCTGAGCGAGGTTGTTGCCGACTTGTCAGCTTTACAACCACGGCCTACCCTTTACGGGCACACCCCAACCCTCTCCCCGTGGGCGAGGGAGCGAACGAATCGCTACGCGAGTTTCTAAGTTATTGAATGAAACGCATCACTTTTTCACCGCTGGCCGTACTGTTGTCGGTCAGCATTTTTCAACCACGGCTTACTCTGAATAAGCCACAACACAGAAGGAAACAGGCAACATGACCGAACTGATTAAAAGCGACAACAAGCTGGGCGAAGGCGATCTGGCGACCAACGGCAAAGAGGTGCTGGTGCATTACACCGGCTGGCTGTACGACGAAGCCGCGCCCGGCCATAAAGGCGCAAAATTCGACAGCTCGCGCGACCGCCACGAGCCGTTTGATTTTCCGCTCGGCGCGGGGCATGTCATCAAGGGCTGGGATCAGGGTGTGGAAGGCATGAAAGTAGGCGGGCAGCGCACGCTGGTCATCCCCGCACACCTGGGCTACGGCGCACGCGGCGCGGGCGGGGTGATCCCGCCGAATGCAACGCTGGTGTTTGATGTCGAATTGCTGGCTGTGCATTAATTCACTC
>FZPX01000159.1_pt1 | contig 22987 bp, 25 predicted proteins | sample 1534791 | NCBI WGS metagenome assembly FZPX01 (sample SAMEA104161951, study PRJEB21768) | metagenome | biome: subterrestrial habitat; feature: phreatic zone; material: underground water | place: France | collected 2016-06-01 | depth 60 m | reverse complement strand
TTGCTTTCCAGGCTCGTCTCGCCTATAGCCAGCAGCAACTGCCCTTCGGGGTTGAATATCTGGAAATTGTTAAAGGCGGCGTCGCTGACGTAAACATTCCCCTCGGCGTCAACGGCGATGCCGCGCGGCCTTGCCAGTTTTCCGGGTTCCGCGCCGACTCTGCCGAAGCTGCGCAGGAACTTGCCGTCGCGATCAAAAATCTGGACACGGAAGTTGCCTGAGTCAAGCACGTAAAGCTTACCGTCCGCTCCGGTCACGCCTTGCAGCGGGGCGTTGAACTGACCATCACCGCTGCCCCGGCTGCCGATCACCTGTATTTTTTTACCTTCCTTGTCATAGACGACCACGCGATGGTTGACTGTCTCGTTGTTTGCACGGTCAATCACGTAGATGCGCTCGCCATCGCGGCTCACGGCCACGCCGGAAGGCCGTTCCAGGTCTTGCGGGCCGCCCACTTTGCGCAGGAACAATCCGAGGTTGTCATACACCAGCACCGTGCGTTGCTTGGTGTCAGACACATAAACGTTCATCTGCTCATCCAGAGCAAGCCCTGATGGTTTTTCCAGTTCGCCGGGTTTTCGTAAACCGAAACGGAATAACTTGCGCCGGGGCACATCAAACACCAGTATTGTGCTCGAGCCGATGTCGGCAACATAAATGCGCCCGTTCCGGGCCGCGATGGCGGAGGGTTTATTGAACACCGGCTGTGTGGATACGGTTTCACCCGTCAACTGACGGCGCAAATGATCTTCCTCGGACTCGGCAAGGATGTCGGCGGGCGAGCGTAGCGTGACTTCATAAGCAAAGCGCGGTTCATCGGGCGGCTGCGGCCAGATCAAGGGGCCATCGAAAGCTTTTTCATCCTGCTTCGGAATCTCGGCACAGGCCGCAAGCATCAAGATGATGGTCAGCAAAAATAGGCGAGTGATACTGAACATATAGGTAATTATTCCCATGGCAAGTTATTTGCGTGACGGATACAAGTCCAAAGTGCAACAGTATTATCGAGGGATTATAGCTGTTCCCAGATTAATATATTATAACTGCTAGTGATATAGGAATATTCCCATGAACCTACAACAACTGCGCTACCTCAACGAAATCGTGCGTCAAAGACTGAAAATCTCCGATGCCGCGAATGCGTTGTACACTTCACAGCCCGGCATCAGCAAGCAGATAAAATTACTTGAGGAAGAGCTGGGCATCGAGATTTTCGTGCGCAACGGCAAGCGCATCGCAGCCATCACCGAACCGGGAAAAGCCGTTCTGGCCATTGCCCAGCGCATGCTGCACGATGCGGATAACCTCAAGCAGGTGGGGCAAGAGTTTCACTCGCAGGGTAGCGGCCATCTGACCATCGCGACCACCCATACCCAAGCACGCTATGCCCTTCCCGCCGTGGTCAAACAATTCATCAAACGCTATCCCGGCGTTAAGTTGGGGTTGCACCAGGGCAACCCGTCCCAGATCGCAGAACAAGTGTTGAGCGGAGAAGCCGACATCGGCATCGCCACCGAAAGCCTTTCGCTCTACGACGACCTCGTCACCCTGCCGTGCTACGAATGGAACCATTGCGTCATCACCCCGCTACGCCACCCCTTGCTGGCAGAGAAAAAACTGACGCTGGCGAAAATTGCGCAATATCCCATCATCACTTACGACTTTGCGTTTAGCGGACGCGGCAAAATCAATGCCGCGTTCGAAGCGGCAAACATCCAGCCGAACATCGCGCTGACCGCGATTGATGCGGACGTGATCAAAACCTATGTTGAATTGGGGCTGGGCATCGGCATACTGGCGAAAATGGCCTTCATACCAGAACGCGACAAACACTTGCGCATGCTGGATGCCGGGCATCTGTTCAAACCCAGCACCACGCGGATAGCGATACGCAAGAACGAATACCTGCGCGGTTACACTTACGATTTCATCGAACTGTTTGCGCCGCACCTGACACGCGAGGTTGTCGCAAAGGCAATGCATCTGTCCGCTCAACTGGAGAACCAACCATGAATGACACCCTGCGCATCCAGCAAGCCCACCGCAGCATCCGCAGCTACAAACCCGACCCGCTCAGCGATGCCATGCTCGACCAGATCATCGCCGCCGCGCACCGCGCGCCAACCTCGATGAACGCGCAGGATATTTCGCTGATCGTGGTGCGCGATGCGGAAAAGCGCGCGCGTATCGCCGAGCTTGCCAGCGGGCAGGCGTGGATCGCGCAGGCGCCGGTATTCATCGTCATCGCCATCGACTACCACAAGACCGACCTCGGCGTGCGCAAAGCCGGACAGGCGCAGATCATCCACGAAAGCATGGAAGGCTTCGGCGTCGCCGCGACCGATGCGGGCATCGTCCTCGGCACGTTGATCACCGCCGCCGAATCGCTGGGCTTAGGTATCGTCCCAATCGGCAGCATCCGCCGCAACCCGCAGGGCATGATAGACCTGCTCGGCATGCCGCCGCTCACCTTCCCGCTGGTCGGCCTGTGCATCGGGCACATCAAGGACGAAGTGCCGCTGAAGCCGCGCCTGGACACCAAGACCTTCCGCCACGACGAGCGCTATGATGCCTCCGGCTACGCGGCCGCGATCGACGCCTACGACGCGGAGATCATGGACTACTGGAAACGGGTCGGAAACAGCGAGGGCATCCCGTGGTCGGGCAACCTCGGCAACTCCTACAAGCAGGTGTATTTCCCGCAGGTCAGGCCGGTCGCGGCAATGCAGGGATTGTTGAACGACAAGTGATGGAGCGATGGACGGCTATCGACCCCAAGCTGTCTGATGGCGTACACAAGTGCTATGGCAGGTTTGTGATCTCTACGCTGCCAGTCGACTTTTGTAGCTGATCGTCAGCCTCGGACAAAGCGTGCAATCGAACATGTAGGCTGAAACTAGGGCGATTCCCTTCGGTGTTTTTGACGTGTCGCGATGCGGAGCTTAGTGGCACAAGTGGGGCACCATTTGCCAGCCTTAATGCTGCTAGGCACGGCTTCCCATTCATGGCCGTCGGCACAGCGCCACCTGAGCTTCGTCGTACTTGAAACATATTGATCCGATAGGCACAAGCCACCTCGTCCCTCGGCAATATGTTGCAGTTGCTTCAATGGTTCAATCAGAACGTGACCTGCGCAAATTGGGCACCAACTTTCAGCGTGCTTGACATGTGACGGCTTGGCTTCCCATTCGTGACCCAAGGAACATCTCCACTGATGCTTCTTCTGCATCCCTAAGAAGTCAGTTGAGACAAGCCTACCGCCTCTGCTTTCGGCAATCTTCTGTAAGTCAAGCAAAGCGTTTGGGATCACGTTTCCACAACATACTGGACACCATGAGTCTTGGTTTTTTAGGCTATCCCATGTGGCGTCCCATTCATGTCCATTGACGCAACGCCAACGATATTTCTCCTTCACGCCCACGTAGGTCGTGGATAGACACCTTCCGTTTTTTTCTTTTGCAAACGCAGCAAGCGCTTCGATTGAATACGAATCTGACGCAAGCCATTCGGTTGGATGAACCGATCTCCAGTCGCCCATTCTTTGAGTAAGACGTTCCGATTCAGGCATGCTTACGATTGCGTTGCTGATCCACTCGGGCAACTTTTCCGATTCAACCGAGTATGGAATCTCTAGAAGCGCAATGCCGTGCTCTTTACACAATAGCCTTTTCTGCTCGTCTCGAAGTTGGCTGCTCTCCAAGCGCGCTGCGTCCATCTTGAACGGAAGCACAACTCTGTAGTGTTGTTGCCCTTGATATTCAAATGCCAGTCGCAATTCAGGGTTGAGGCCATCAAGCTCCATGAGGCGACCAGTGGCAGGATTTTGTAGCCAACCTGGGCGATGTTTCTTGAACGGAACCCCGAATAGAATTTCCAGCGTATGGCGAACCAGTCTTTCCTTTAACCCCGCTGAACAAGTAGGGCACCAACTTCCAGCTTGCACAACGGAATAGAAGGTGGCCCGCCATCTGTGGCCGCGCTCGCATTGCCACAACATTTTTTCTGAGTTGCTGAGATATCCAGCATCAAGGCATCGTCCATTCTTACTCGCGGCAATCTCTTGAGCCTTCGCTAGCTGCTCATGGGCTTCACGCTGACTGCCCCTACACCGACCACACCAAGCACCACGCCCCACTACTGTCCCAAAAGATGCATTCCATTCGTGACCCTCAGAGCATCGCCAACGCATGGGCACCTTATTGCCCGTATAGGCTGGCGTCAGCAGTTCACCTCCATGGCTTTGCGAGACTTGCTGCGCTCTCACGAGTTGCGTAGCCGAATCAACTTTATTACCCGCACACCATGGACACCATTTGCCGCGATTGACGATGTTGCTGTAAGTACCCTGCCACTCATGGCCGTTCGCACAGCGCCAAGTCATCTGCGATTGGGAACCCATGTATTGGTCGGTGAGGCACTCTCCGCCCTTTTGAGATGCAAGACTTCTAGCTATCTCAAGTTGCTCTTCAGGAACAACTTTTCTGCCTGAGCAACGAGCGCACCACTGGCCGCGTCTAACTACGCTGTAAAAAGTTGCATCCCATTCGTGGCCTTTTGCACAACGAAAACGGTATTTGTGATCTACGCCAGAGTAATTTGGTGAAAGGCAACTGCCGCCCTTTTCAGCTGCTTTCGCATGCAACATATCCATTCCGTTTTCGAGCCTAGCTTTCATATTATCCAGAGAGGTCTTCGTTAGTCTCAGAAAGAGATGAGCATACGTTAGTCATGTTCGATTGGGGCGAGCGGCAAGTTCCAGACAAAGGGGAAGTCATTCGCCTCAAGAAACTTCCCCTACCCCACTATTGACCATCTTAGCCGATAGCCGCCATTAGCAACCTCAGCTCACCGCCCGCTTGGAAAAATCCTTAGGCCGGAATCCCAGCATACCCAGCGCCGCGAAATACACCGCGACGCCTCCGGCAACCAATGCCGACAAGCGCAGGATGCGCGCCCAGCCAGAACTGTTCAGCCAGCTTTGCTCGCTGCCCATGCCGAACCACAACACTATTCCCAAGGCCGACACGGCGATGCCTACCTTGACAAAAAATTTTGCCCAGCCCGGTTCGGGTTGATAAATGCCGTCCTTGCGCAAGTAATAGAACAGGATTGCAGAATTCAGGCACGCGCCAAGGCCGATGGACAGCGCAAGCCCGGCGTGCTGCATCCAGCCGATAAACAGCGCGTTCATCGCCTGCGTAGCCAGCAGCGTGATAATGCCGATCTTCACCGGCGTCTTGATGTCCTGGCGCGCATAAAAACCCGGCGCGAGGATTTTCACCAGGATCAAGCCGATCAGCCCCACGCTGTAGCCGGCCAGAGCCAGGCGCGTCATCAGCACATCGTGCGCGCCAAATGCGCCATGCTGAAAGAAAGTCGCCAGCAAGGGCACGCCGATCATGCCCAGGGCCAGCGCGGCGGGCAGCGTCAAGATGATGGTCAGACGCAAGCCCCAATCCAATAGCCTGGAATACTCCGCCGTGTTGTTATCGGCATGGCACTTGGAAAGCGACGGCAGCAAAATCGTGCCGATGGCCACGCCCAGAATGCCGGTGGGAAATTCCATCAGCCGGTCCGCGTAATACAGCCACGACACGCTGCCCGCCACGAGGAACGAGGCGAAGATGGTGTTGATGATGAGGCTGATCTGCCCTATGGAAACGCCGAATACCGCCGGGCCCATTTGTTTGATAACGCGCCACATGCCTTCATCTTTCAGGCTGAAGCGCACCGCGGGCAACATGCCGATTTTTTTCAAAAACGGGATTTGGAATGCGAGCTGCACGAACCCGGCCAGGAACACCGCCCATGCCAGCGCCATGATGGGCGGATCGCAATACGGCGCCAGCCACAGCGCCGCGCCTATAAAACACAGGTTAAGCAGGACGGGGGCGAAGGCGGGCACCCAGAATTTGTTGTAGGTGTTGAGTATGCCCGCCGCCGCCGCGACCAGCGAGATGAAAAAGATGTAAGGGGAAGTGATGCGCAGCAGTTGGACGGTGAGCGCGAACTTGTCCGGGTCTTTCACGAAGCCCGGCGCGCTGATGTACACCAGGATCGGCGCGGCGATGATACCGATCAGCGTGACGATGAACAGGATGATCGCCAGCATGGTTGTGACATGATCCACCAACAGCTTGGTTTCGTCATGACCGCGGCGGTTTTTGTATTCGCCGAAGATCGGCACGAAAGCCTGCGAGAATGCGCCCTCCGCAAACAGGCGGCGCAGCAGGTTGGGCAGCTTGAAGGCCACGAAGAAAGCGTCGGTCGCCATGCCCGCGCCGAAAATGCGCGCGATCAACACGTCGCGGGCGAACGCGAGTATGCGTGAAACCAGCGTCAGGCTGCTGATGGTGGCGAGAGCTTTCAGGAGATTCATGCTGGGTCGTGTGTTATCCGCTATAAACGCCGCGCATCATACCATCGCGCCAGGAACAGACGCGCAACCCGACTATCAATGGCAGCTCTCAGGGAGTTACAAAAAACAGCAGTCCGATGTTGTAATAGCTATGGAGCAACACCGGAACCAGAATACCGCCATACCGTTCGCGAAAAAAACCCAGCACCAGGGATACGGCGAAATAACCGGGGATGAGCATTAAAGGATGTTGCCAGATATGGGCGCATGCAAACGCGATGCTGGTTAACCAGTTAGCCCTGCTGAACCCGGCGGTTACGGGTTTGAAGCTTTCCCTGGACAGCAACCCGCCTTGCAGAAAACCCCGGAACAGCACTTCCTCAGCGATGGAGATCAATGCGACCAGTGCAATCGCGCTGGCTGCCCCTCCTTTGAGATATGCACCATCCCAGGCGGGGAGCCAGGGCCAGATCAGCAGCGGCGCTATAACCGCAGCGATGAGCTTGTAGTCAGGCTTCCCCACGTGTACGTACACGCTGGCGCAACCAGTAAGCCAGCATGATAAACATGGCCAACGGCAGGGAGGAATCAGGATAAGCAGCGGCTGGCATGATCGAGCATCCGCCGCCACCGCCGCCCGTAGCAGGTGCAGCATTGGCGGTGCCGGAAATGGTGACTTGGGTAGGTGAGAGCCTGCCTTTTGACAAGCCGACCGTGACGGCGCCGGAATACGCACCGGCTGCTGCCGGTGTAACAGTGACTGTCACGCCACAAGTCGCGGCGGCTGCGAGCGTGTTGTTGCTACAAGTGTCCATGGAGACCGCCATGATTGCGGGCTGGGACAGTGTCACCACCCCCAGCATTTCCGCTGTCGCGTTCGGGTTGGAAAACACAAGATCAACTGTCGTTGATTGACCAACGTAAACTGTTGCAGCCGTCACTATCGGTGTTGCGACTATCAACGGATATCCGGCTATTCCAGTAAGCCCAATGGCGGAGGCGGAGATGGCCGTCACACCGATTGCGCTGGTTGGGACTGATAACGTTGCCGAGTGGTTACCTGCCGCCGTCGGCGTGTAATTCATTATGATTTGGCAGGTGCCGGAAGGAGCAATAGTTGCCGCGTTGCAGGTGTCGGTTACAACTGCAAAGAATGCTGCATTGGCACCAGAAATTGTAGCTGCATCGGCTGTCAGGGAATTTGCCGAGGAGTTGGTGAAGATGACATTCTTGCTGGTGGTGGCATTGGTTGGCAGTGATCCAAAATCAACCGGGGCCAAAAGGGCGGTCAGCGAGGGGAGACTGTTTTGCACGGCCAGATAGGCGTTGAGTATCCCCGCGCCGCAATTATTATTGGTGGCGCAATCCCACGTATCGAAGCCGGGGGTCGAAAAGGAAGGAAAGGCGGTCAGTGATGCCGGTGCGCTCAGAATGGTCTTGATCTGCGCCGGGGTAAGGGCAGGATTGCGGGCCATCATCAGCGCGACCGCCGCAGCCACGTGCGGCGTGGCCATGCTGGTACCCTGTTTGTAACCGTAACCGAAACCTGCCGGCGTGATGTCGGGAGTAGTTGGCGAGGTATTTACGGTGGACAGGATGCCGGGATCGTAAGTGGGTGGATAGAAAACTTCGCCTCCCGGAGCGGCAAGTGTGGCGTTGACCGGGTTTGTGATATTGGTCGTCGGCGAACTGAAGTTGCTGTACGACGCGCGGCTGCCATCTCTTGCTATCGCCGCGACAGAAATTACGTTGTTGCAGTTTGCCGGAGAAAAGTTGGCAACATCCGTGTTGGCATTTCCGGCGGCCACCACTACCACCGCGCCTGTGGCCACAGCCGCATCGATCGCGGTTTGTAGCGTAATACTGCATGGCCCAGTTCCGCCCATGCTCAAATTGATGACCCTGGCAGAATTAGGATTGGCAATGGTCGGGTGCATCCCGACCGCCCATTTGATTCCTTCCGCGATATCAGACGTATGACCTCCGCCTTTGCCCAAGGTACGAACCGGCAATATTTTAGCGTTATACGCCCCGCCAATTACTCCGGCAGCATTATTGCCGATCGCCGCGATGGTGCCAGCGACATGTGTGCCGTGCCAGGAGCTATTTGACGGGAGTGGTCCGGGGAAAAGGGTGGGGTTGTCAATAATATCCTGCGCGCTGATAAAGCTGCCCAAGTCGATTGCGCCAAGTGAGGGAGCAACAAAAGCGCTGGCAGTAGGTGTAATTGCGGCACACGTACCGCGTATCCTGCAGTCCGAAATAAAGGTGTACCCCGGTGACACCAGATTGCCGGTGGCCGGAGAAACCGTACCTCCGTCCCCCACAATATCCACATGCGGTGTGATTCCGGTATCCACTACCGCCACGACCACACCGGTTCCGCTGGAAGTGGCCCATGCCGTCTCAAAATCGGCGCCATAGCTGCCGGTTTCGCCGGGCGCAGGGGAGGCCACCACGCTCGCCGGCCACATACCCCACAGGCCGGGGCTGGCAACAAGGTTGGGCGGGACGATAAGGCCAGTAGTGTAATAGGAGTCGTTCGGTGCGGCCTGGGTAGTCAGGATTCTATCTTCTTCGACATACTCCACATCGGCCAGACCGGCGATGCCGGCGATAGCCTGATCGACAGCCTTTCTGTTCGGCGAACCGGGTATCGAGAGTACGTGAGCGCCGTTTGAAAGCGCGTGCAATTCAGTTACGCCCACCTCTGCTGCAGCCTGCATCTGGCTGACGGTCTGCGCGGTGAATGGCCTGCTTAATTCGGCGCTGATTTGCGCGACATTCAAACCCTTGGGCAGGGAGTTGGGCTTGAACTTGACGATCAGTCGGTCGCTGACCGGGGCGATATTGCCGGGAGGCGCATAATTCGCCTTGCTGATTCCGGCTGCCAGCAACGGCGTGGCGACTAGCGCCCAAGCTGTGGCAAGCGCCAATAAAACGGCATTTCCTGTACTGCGCTTCAAGAAACATCTCCCTTGGGTTGATTGCTGATGGCGCGCTGCATTGGTGCACTATCTTTGAGGTTGCATCAACACGTCTTGTTCCACCGCCCTGATCCCCAGTGATACGCCGCCCGACAACATCGCCTTCTCAAATGCTGCGAAGGGGTAGTTCTGTGGCAGGCCTATCTCGTAGATCAGCGCGTTATCGCCGTACTGCCGGAATAAGACCGGGTGGCAACGGCAAGCTTCGGAAATAACCGCAGCCAGTTGTTTGCTGTCCGCTGCGGGTGCTCGGGAAAAGTAAACGATCACGCGCATGGGCGACTGCGCTGTGGCAGCGTGCCCTTCGGTGAGCGGCGCATCTTTTGCCGCATGAGCACAGCCGTTTAGCGTAACTGCGAACAGGATGGCCGCCAGCAGAGTGGGTTGCTTGAAGGCGAGGGCGCGCGAAGCCAGCTTCAGGCTGCTAATGGCGGCGAGAGGTTCAAGCATCCTGGGGAAGTGGTTGGCGGTTTTGCAGGTGCGAATTTATTCGATGGAATTACCAGTTATTGCGGTTCGGGTTGCGGCGTTCTCGGCCTATAACCGGCAGCGGCCCGGTGGCTTCAGTGTCCCTGCTGCCGCGCCCGGATCGGACAACGAGGCGATTCTCGGCAATATATCGCGTGATCATATCGAACACATCCGGATCGGCTTTCTGCAATGAAACCCGTACCACCACAGATTTTGTGCCATCAATCACCACAGGGCGGGCATACGGAAAATACATCTTGCGCCCGTCTACCCCTGCCCTGGCCAGCGAGTTGCAAAGACTCTCCGCCCAATCCACTGGCTGGAAGACTTTTCCTTCTATGGTTATCCCTTGAATAACAAATTCGGCGGCTTCGGAAAACATGTTTCACCTCCCCGGATATTTTTTGTGGCGCGATGGCCATCATACCATTACTGCCCGGTGCGGCGAAAAAGCTCCCGCCCCATCCATGTGCCGTCATCGGATGGCTGGCGGAAAAATAAACATTTGCCAAAGCGGGCGAGCCTACATATAATGCGCGCCTTTTATCGCAAGCGAAATTCTCAAGGAGTTGCCATGGCAAACAGCGCACAAGCCAGAAAACGCGCAAGACAAGCGGACAAACAACGCGACCATAACACGGGCCTGCGTTCGGAACTGCGAACCGCGATCAAGAAAGTAAAGAAAGCTATTGAAGCGGGCGACAAGGCCGCCGCCAAGGTTGTGTTCAGCGAATCCACCAGCATCGTGGACGCCATCGCCGACAAGAAGATTATCCACAAGAACAAGGCATCACGCCACAAGAGCCGCCTGTCCGCCGCCATCAAGGCGATGGCATAAGACTGCCCAAACGGCTTCACTAAAAACCAAGCCGACACGTTCTCTGTCGGCTTTTGTTTTTGGAGTAACTTTCCCCTTGCATGGCAAGGGTGGTTGGCTCAATATACGCGTCTTCAGGGATTTAATACGGCGGCTTTGCCGCCGTCTTGCATTTTATGTCTATGTCGCACTTGATGAACACTTATGCCCGCCTGCCGGTCGCCTTCACCCACGGTGAAGGCGCATGGTTGTGGGACAGCAACGGCAAGCGCTATCTCGACGCGCTCGCCGGCATTGCCGTCAATACGCTGGGGCACGCCCATCCGCGTTTTACTGCCGCGCTCAATGCGCAGATCGGCAAGCTGATCCATGTTTCCAACATCTATCAGGTGCGCGAACAGGAACAACTCGCCGACAAGCTGTGCGCGCTATCCAACATGCAGGAAGTGTTCCTGTGCAATTCCGGCTGCGAGGCCAATGAAGCGGCGATCAAGCTGGCACGCATGTTTGGCCACCACAAGGGTATCGAAATGCCCACCATCATCGTGATGGAGAAGGCGTTTCATGGCCGCACCCTGGCCACCCTGTCCGCTACTGGCAGCCGCAAGGTGCAGGCCGGTTTCGAGCCGCTGGTCAAGGGTTTCGTGCGCGTGCCTTATGACGATCTTGCGGCTATCCGCCAGGTCGCCGAACACAACCACGATGTCGTGGCGGTGCTGGTCGAACCGATACAGGGCGAAGGCGGTATCCGCACCCTGGATATTCATTATCTGGAACAACTGCGTCATATCTGCGACCAGCACGACTGGCTGCTGATGCTGGACGAGGTGCAATGCGGCATTGGCCGCACCGGCAAATGGTTCGCCCACCAGCACACCGGCATCTTGCCGGACGTGATGACCCTGGCAAAAGGCTTGGGCTCCGGCGTGCCCGTTGGCGCCTGCCTGGCCGCCGGCAAGGCGGCTGGCACCTTTAAGCCCGGCAACCACGGTTCCACTTTCGGCGGCAACCCGCTGGCAAGCCAGGCCGCGCTTACTACGCTGAATATTCTGGAACAGGACAAGTTGCTCGACCATGCCGCAAACCTGGGCAACTTTCTGCTGCAAGGCTTCCATGAGCGCTTGGGCCAGCTTGCCGGAGTGACCTCCATCCGCGGGCAAGGGCTGATGATCGGCATCGAATTGAACAGGCCTTGCGCGGAACTGGTGCAGCAAGCCCTGGCGCAAGGGCTGCTGATCAATGTCACCGCCGACAATGTCATCCGCTTGCTGCCGCCGTTGGTGTTCACTCAAGCGGAAGCGCAGCAATTGCTGGACATGTTATGCCCTCTGGTCACCGGTTTCCTGTCGCAAAGCGCCTGACCATGGACATCAAGCATTTTCTGCAATTCAATGACCTGGCACTGGCAGAACTCGAACATATTTTCGAGCGCACCCGCATCATCAAGCAGCGCTTCAAGTCCTATCAACCCTATCATCCGCTGGCCGACCGCACGCTGGTGATGATTTTCGAGAAGAATTCCACGCGCACGCGGTTGTCGTTCGAGGCCGGGATGCAGCAGCTCGGCGGCTCCGCCATCTACCTCAACACGCGCGACACGCAGCTCGGGCGCGGCGAGCCGGTGGAAGACGCGGCGCAAGTCATCTCGCGCATGAGCGACATCGTGATGATCCGCACCTTTGAACAAAGCATCATCGAACGTTTTGCGCAAAATTCGCGTGTGCCGGTGATTAACGGCCTGACCAACGAATACCACCCCTGCCAGATTCTCGCCGACATCTACACCTACATCGAGCAGCGCGGAACTATCCGGGGCAAGACCGTGGCGTGGATCGGCGATTCCAACAATGTGTGCAACACCTGGCTGCAGGCGGCGGAAGTATTCGGTTTCAACGTGCATGTTTCCACCCCGCCCGGCTACGAAGTGGAACCCGAACGCGCCGGATTATTCGGCGAGGACAACTACGAGGAATTCACCAACCCGATGGACGCCGCGCGCAATGCCGATCTCATCACCACCGACGTGTGGACCAGCATGGGTTTCGAGCGCGAGAACGATGCGCGCCGCAAGGCCTTTGCCGATTGGATCGTGGATGCGGAAATGATGTCTGTGGCGAAACCGGATGCGCTGTTCATGCACTGCCTGCCCGCACATCGCGGCGAGGAAGTGGACGCCGCCGTGATTGACGGCCCGCAAAGCGCGGTGTGGGATGAAGCGGAGAACAGATTGCATGTGCAGAAGGCGCTGCTGGAATATTTGCTGCTGGGTAAAGTAAACACGTAGGGCGGGCGTAGCCCGCCACGGCGGGTAAAACCCGCCCTACCTTCAAACAAAAACAATCGAACGAGATACAAGCAATGAGCGAAATCAAAAAAGTCGTCCTCGCCTATTCGGGCGGACTGGACACCTCGGTGATTCTCAAGTGGTTGCAGGACACTTACCAATGCGAAGTGGTCACCTTCACTGCCGACATCGGCCAGGGCGAGGAACTGGAACCGGCGCGCGCCAAGGCCCTGAAGATGGGCATCAAGCCGGGAAATATTTTTATTGACGACCTGCGCGAAGAGTTCGTGCGCGATTTCGTGTTTCCGATGTTCCGCGCCAACACAGTTTACGAAGGCGAATATCTGCTCGGCACTTCCATCGCGCGCCCGCTGATCGCCAAGCGCCAGATAGAAATCGCCAAACAGGTCGGCGCGGAAGCGGTTTCGCACGGCGCCACCGGCAAGGGCAACGACCAGGTGCGTTTCGAGCTGGGCGCTTATGCGCTCAACCCCAACATCAAGGTCATTGCGCCGTGGCGCGAATGGGATTTGTTGTCGCGTGAAAAGCTGATGGCTTACGCCGAAAATGCTGGCATTCCGATTGACATGAAACACAAACAGGGCGGCAGCCCCTACTCAATGGATGCGAACCTGCTGCACATCAGCTTTGAAGGCCGCCATCTGGAAAACCCTGCTGCCGAAGCCGAGGAAGGCATGTGGCGCTGGACAGTATCACCGGAAGCCGCACCCGATGCTGCCGAATATCTCGACATCGAATTCGAACATGGCGACATCGTGGCTCTCAACGGCACGCGCCTCAGCCCGGCACAAGCGCTGGCCAAATTAAATGTGCTCGGCGGCAAGCACGGCATCGGTCGTCTCGATCTGGTGGAAAACCGCTACGTCGGCATGAAGTCGCGCGGCTGTTATGAAACTCCCGGCGGCACCATTATGCTCAAGGCGCACCGCGCCATCGAATCCATCACGCTGGATCGCGAAGTGGCGCACCTCAAGGACGACCTGATGCCGCGCTACGCCAGCATGATCTATAACGGCTACTGGTGGTCGCCTGAACGCAAGGCATTGCAGGTGTTAATTGACAACACCCAGCAGCACGTCAACGGCTGGGTGCGCGTCAAGCTGTACAAGGGCAATGTGATCGTAGTGGGGCGCGACTCCCAAACCGATTCGCTGTTTGACCCGACCATAGCCACTTTCGAGGACGACAAGGGCGCTTACGACCAGAAGGATGCGGGCGGCTTCATCAAGCTGAACGCGCTGCGCATGCGCATCGCGGCAAATCTGCAAAAGAGGAAATAAGCCAACGGGGGCTGCCATGATCCACGAGCTAAGCGGTGACATACTATTAAGCGGCGCGAAAGCCATCGTGCAAGGCGTGGCGCCAAATGATGATTTTCATTATGGTCTCGCGCTGCAATTGCGCGAGCGCATGCCGGCCTTGTACAAGGATTTTCGCCATTTCTGCCAGACCCAGCATCCCAAATCGGGCGGATTATGGACCTGGATGAGTGCCGACAGCCGCTACATCGTCAACCTGTTCGCGCGGGACGCCGCCTACGATCATGGCAGCAAACCAGGTCATGCGACACTCAGCCATGTGAATCATTCCCTGCATGCCCTGCGCGGCTTCGTTCAGAAAGAAAAAATCAACAGCCTCGCATTGCCACGCCTCTCATGCGGGATAAACGGTCTCGACTGGAACGATGTTATGCCGTTGATCGAGAAACAACTCGGTGACCTTGGTATCCCCGTATTTCTTTATGCCACTTACCAAAAAGGCGTCAAAGCCAACGAACCAAAATAAAAAGGAAATAAGCATGTCCGATAGATTCGACAACGTCAGCGTAGCGAAAAAAGCCAACGTTTTTTTTGATGGCAAGTGCGTATCGCATTCTGTATATTTTCCCGACGGCACGCGCAAGACCTGCGGCGTGATCATGCCTGGCAGCCAACTTACTTTCAACGTCGGCACACCTGAATTGATGGAGATCACGAGCGGCGAATGCTCGGTGAAGATTGCCGGGGAGCCCGCGTTTAATATCTACACTGCCGGCAGCAGTTTCAAGGTGGCAGCGAACAGCAGTTTCGATATCCACGCGAAAGACGAAGTTAATTACGTCTGCAGTTTTGGTTAATATCAGCCAGTAGCTTGTGGCCTGTAGCCAGTAGCAAAACCACGGCTTGGCTACTCGCCACGGTCTACCGGTTACAAGTTCATCGGAGAAAACCATGCCCTCTTTCGACATTGTTTCAGAAGTAGAAAAAACCGAAGTCAAAAACGCAATCGATCAGACCAACAAGGAAGTTGGCACACGCTTCGATTTCAAAGGCTCCGATGCGCGCGTGGAGCAAGCGGAGTTGGTGCTAACGGTGTATGCCGACAACGACTTCCAACTGGGCCAGGTGCAGGACATCCTCAACACCAAACTGACCAAGCGCTGCGTAGATATCAAGTGCCTGGATGTCAGCGACAAGATCGAGAAAGTCAGCGGCAACAAGGTAAAACGCATTTGCACGGTCAAAGTGGGGGTTGAAATCGAACTGGCAAAAAAGATCGTCAAGTTGCTCAAAGACAGCAAGATGAAGGTGCAGGCCAGCATCCAGGGTGACACCGTGCGTGTCACCGGCAAGAACCGCGACGACTTGCAAACCGCTATTGCGTTCATCAAGAAATCCATCACCGAATTCCCGCTGCAATACCAGAACTTCCGCGACTGAATTTCGTCCAAAAATGAAGCATAGCTGGTGATTTTCAGCCGACAATGCGCTTGACCTCCACGCATTTGGCCAGCGTAGCGGCACTTCTTCTGAGTTTCAGTTGCTCCGCCCTGGCAGCCGACAGCCTCTCTACCTATCCGGAAATATTGGCAGATGATATCGGGCGTATCATCACTGCGCCTGCACGCTGGCAAGAGCGTGAATGGCAGGACTTCGGGCTGGCTGCCATTAGCGTGATCGGTGTCGGCGCGATAGCCGACCGACCACTCCGCGACGAGATGCGCCGCCATGCCCCCAACAATAACCACTTCATGCTCGAAGTTGAACGCTTCGGCGCGGAATATTCACTGGCTGTGCTGGGCGGCTTTTATCTGGCGGGTACCATGGGCGATAACGGCACGGCGACAGCCGTTGCACAAGACGGCCTGGCAGCATGCCTCATCGCCAGCGGCATGGTCACGCCGACGATTAAATATGTCACAGGCCGCAGCCGCCCGCGCCAGAATGCCGGTATCGCGCGGTTCCGCCCGTTCAGCGGAAACTCTTCGTTCCCTTCCGGTCATGCCACCCAAGCGTTCGCGTTAGCCTCGGTCATCTCCAGTCACTACGATGACAGGTGGGTGAAATATTCTTCTTACACGGTTGCCGGCCTGGTCGGCTTGGCGCGCAGCTACCACGATGCACACTTCGCTTCGGATGTTCTGGCGGGCGCATGGATCGGCTCGCTGGTCGGTGATAGCGTGGTTGCACACAATAAACTGCTACGCTCTACCAAAGTGGTATTGCTGCCGGAAATTTCAGCGGGGTTTGCTGGTATGCGCATGGTTAGTGTTTTCTAGAACGTAACATCCCAAGCGTATACAATTGACTCAGGCCACGAACCCTTCACTTATGAAAAATACTATAGATGCACAAATTGAGTTCTCCTTCCAGGGAATAAATTACTCTCTGAGCTCGACCATCGACCTCGATCAGTTCTTGGAACACGAGCATTCATTCCCATCGTTTCATGCAATATTGGCGAAAGAACACCGCATCGACACTTACTCCTATCTGTATGAGGTGATGCAGGAAACGGAAATCGAATTTATAAATGCGCAGGGCATGGCTGCAAAGTTTTTGAGTGGTGGGATTTTTGACCTGAATGGATTTAAGGGTGGCTGGCAGGAGAATAAAACTCTCGCCCTGTTGCGCCCTATCGCCATGCGCGAATTGGGCATATCCGATCTGGAACAACATCAGCCGCTAAAAAATGCACTTGTTCAAGCATTCAACTTGGGGAGAAACGTATGAAAACTGCTTTAGTTTTGTTCGCAGATGGCAGCGAAGAATTGGAGGCCGTGACGGTCGTCAACATTCTGCGGCGGGCGGGCGTCTTGGTGACGTTGGCAGGTTTAACGGATGGCACATTGCATGGCAGCCGCGGCGTGGCGCTACAACCCGACACTACTCTGGATGCGGTGCTGAATAAAGATTTTGACATGATCGTGCTACCCGGCGGGCAGCCCGGCACCAATCATCTCAAAGCCGACACGCGGGTATTGCAGTTGGTACAGCAAATGACCCGGCAAGGGAAATATGTTGCCGCGATTTGCGCCGCACCCTCGGTGCTGGCCAGCGCCGGATTGCTCGACGGCAAGCAAGCCACCAGTTACCCCGGCGCGCTCGATCCGTTTCCCCACGTCATGCAGCAACACACTGCCGTGGCGGAAGATGGCAAACTGATTACTTCACGCGGCCCCGGTACGGCTATGGATTTCGCGCTCACGCTGGTGGAGCGGCTGGCCGGTAAAGCCAAACGCAATGAAGTCGAGGCGGGTTTGCAGCGTTAACGTGAACGTCGCGAAGCGACACCACATCATTCTCCCCCGCTGGGGGATAACCAGCGGCTTGGCATCCGCATTTTGGCAGCCTAGCCGAATGGCAATAACCAATGACTTGCCCAGCGTCATTTGCTGGGTTAGTCAGACGGCTAGAGTTTCATCAGTAGCTCCATCAGAGGGAAGAGAGAGGGAAGTGCCTGCACTGCTCAAGAAATTGCCTCCCGCCATCACCGCGCTGTTGCTGCAATGTGCAGCCTACGCGCTAACCCTGCTCAGCGCTCGAATCCTGGCCGTGCAGATGGCCCCGCTGGCGTTCGCCTTGCTGTGTGGCCTGTTCGCGATGACCCTCAGCCACTTCGTCGGGCAGGCGCGCTGGTGGTTGTTCATCCAGTTGCTGTTCGCACCCGCACTGGTATTGATGCTCGCATTGAACATTTCCCCCGGATTTTTTCTCACCGCGTTCCTGCTGCTGCTGCTGGTGTATTGGAGCACCTACCGCAGCCAGGTTCCGCTGTATCTTTCCAGCAACAAGGTGTGGCGCGCGTTGGCAAATCTTCTGCCGGGCGCCAGCTTCAGATTCATCGATCTTGGCTCCGGCCTGGGCGGTGTGCTGACCTATCTCGCCAATGTCCGTCCGGATGGGCGCTACAGCGGGGTGGAGTCTGCGCCGCTGCCGTGGCTGTGGAGTTGGCTGCGCATCCGCCTGGGTGGTTATCGCCAGTGTCAGGTTCACTGGGGCAACATGTGGGATTGCGATCTGTCGGAATTCGACGTGGTGTTCGCCTATCTCTCGCCGGTGCCAATGGAGCGGCTGTGGCGCAAAGCGCGTGCCGAGATGCGTCCGGGCAGCATCTTCATCAGCAGCACTTTTGCGGTGCCGGATGAATCATCCCATGAGACGATAGAGACCGACGACCTCCATGGCTCCACCCTGTTTATATGGCGGATGTAAATTGAGCGCACAACAATAGATGGCCGCGAGAGCCCGGGGAAAATTATAAACGATCACAAAAAGGAATAGTCCGCGATGCACATGCATGAAACCCATCCATTTTCTTACGACGTTGAGGAAGCCAATTTCGACGAACGCGTGGTCGTCTGTTCGCAGGGCACACCCATCCTGCTCGACATCGGTGCTGAATGGTGTGCGCCGTGTAATGTGCTCGGCCCGCGCCTGGAAAAACTGGCGCAAGAATATGGCGGCAAATTCATGCTGGCCAAAGTGGATGCAGACGAGAACATGCGCATAGCCGGAAAGCACAAAGTACGCGGTTTCCCGACGGTCATCGCTTACAGCCACGGCCAGGAGTTCGACCGTTTCCACAGCGCGCAGCCGGATCATTTCTTGCGCCAGTTCATCGACAAGCTGATCGCCCACCACCAATCCAAAGCATGACACACCCAGACTGCGCGCGTGGCCGAAGCTAAAATCACCAAACTTCCTGATGGAAAAGTTGCCCATCTTGGACGCATTCTGGCGCATTCGGGCGAACCATGAATATTTAGAAGTGCCCACAAATAGCAAAACTACTCTTTCAACCAGGCCGGTTCTTAACTAGAATCGGGTTCTCAGATACGCGTTAATTGGGCAACACACAGGAGCCAGACATGCAAAACAGGACGATGATTCAAACTCCGGATGCGCCAGCCGCCATCGGCACTTATTCGCAGGCTATTCGTGTAGATGATACGGTATACCTCTCTGGCCAGATTGGCTTGGATCCGGGCACCATGCAGATGGTCGAAGGCATAGAGAAGCAGATACACCGTGTATTTCAGAACCTGCGCGCAGTGGCCACTGCCGCTGGCGGTAGCCTGAACGATGTGGTCAAGCTGAATGTTTACCTCACCGACTTGGGCAACTTCACCAGGGTGAACGAAATCATGGCAACTTATTTCCATCAACCTTACCCGGCACGCGCGGTAGTGGGTGTCTCGGCGCTGCCGCGCGGGGCGTTGGTGGAAATAGACGGCGTGCTGTGTATTCAGGATTAAGGCAGGGCGCCTGATTGCTCCGCACGCCAGTGCCATTTCCAACGTGATCTCCAGCAGCATCCCCAAAGCCACGCTGGCCAAACTCGCCAAGCTTGGCATCCATAACCGTTTCGACCTAGTGCTGCACCTGCCGCTACGTTATGAAGATGAAACGCAGTTGCAACGCATCGTCGAGCTCACGCCCGGCATGAACGCACAGGTGGAGGGCGAGATCATCCATAGCGAAATCGTCTATCGCCCGCGCCGCACCTTGGTGTGCCAAATGCAGGATGACAGCGGGGTGCTGCATCTGCGCTTCCTGCATTTTTACCCCAGCCAGCAAAAAAGCCTCGCCGTAGGCAAAAAAATCCGCGCGCTGGGCGAGGCGCGCATGGGTTACTTCGGCATGGAAATGGTGCATCCCAAGTGTCGCGTGACAAGTGAGGACACGCCGCTCAAGCAGGCGCTGACACCGGTCTACCCCACCACAGCCGGGCTGCCGCAGGCGACATTAAGCAAACAGATTCAGTCCGCACTCAACGAACTGGAGCTGCCCGACACGCTGCCGCCAACCTTGCTTGACAGGCTCAAGTTACCCGGTTTTGCCGACAGCGTGAAGCTGCTGCATAACCCGCCGCCGGAAATTGCTGAAGAGACGCTTGCCGAGCGCACCCATCCTGCCTGGCTGCGCGTCAAGTTTGACGAGCTGCTGGCGCAGCAGCTTTCCATGCGTCTGCACTATCGCAAGCGGCGCAGCCGACCCGCACCGCGCCTGCCGGCGCATGACCGGTACACGCAACAACTGTTGCAAGCGCTGCCGTTCCGCTTGACCCATGCCCAGCAAAGGGTCTCGCGGGAAATCAGCCTCAACCTTGACCAGCCCCACCCGATGCAGCGCCTGCTGCAAGGCGATGTGGGTAGCGGCAAAACCATAGTCGCAACGCTGGCCGCCTTGCAAGCCATGGAGAACGGCTATCAGGTGGCGCTGATGTCGCCTACCGAGATTCTTGCCGAGCAGCACTATCTCAAGCTTCGCGGCTGGCTCGCCCCGCTCGGCATTGCGCCGGTGTGGCTATCCGGCAGCCTGAAAAAAAAGGACAAGCAGGCCGCTGCCGAACGCATCGCGCAGGGCGAGACGCAACTCGCGATCGGCACACACGCGCTGTTTCAGGAACAGGTGGAGTTTCAAAAACTGGGGCTGGTCATTGTCGATGAACAGCACAAGTTCGGCGTGCAGCAACGTCTTGCGCTCCGCAGTAAAGGCGACGAACCGCACCAGTTGATGATGAGCGCAACCCCAATCCCGCGCACGCTGGCGATGAGTTATTACGCCGATCTCGATGTATCGGTAATCGATGAACTGCCGCCGGGGCGCACACCGGTCACCACCAAGCTCATCCATGATGCACGGCGCGAGGAAGTGTTCGTGCGCGTCCGCGACACCTGCATGGCCGGGCAGCAGGCTTATTGGGTGTGCCCGCTGATTGATGAATCGGAAACACTGGAGTTGCAAACTGTAATCGAGACACATCAGGCTTTGCGCGCCGCTTTTCCGGAACTTAACGTCGGCCTGGTGCATGGCAAGCTGGACAGCGCCGAGAAGGCGCGCGTAATGGCGGCGTTCCAGGCAGGCGAAGTACAGTTGCTGGTCGCCACCACGGTAATCGAGGTCGGCGTGGACGTGCCCAACGCCAGCATGATGGTGATCGAACATGCCGAGCGCATGGGGCTGGCGCAACTGCACCAGTTGCGCGGGCGCGTCGGGCGCGGTGCAGTACACAGCACGTGCGTTCTGCTGTTTCAACAACCGTTATCGGAACTGGCGCGCGCACGGCTGAAAATCATCTATGAAAACACCGACGGGTTCGAGATCGCGCAGCACGACCTGCGCCTGCGCGGCCCCGGCGAACTGCTAGGCGCACGCCAGAGCGGTGTTCCGATGCTGCGTTTCGCCGACGTGAGCGCAGATGTAAATTTGCTCAATGGCGCACGCGCCGTCGCGGACGAAATGCTGCGCGATTTTCCCGAAGCCGCGCAGAAACACTTGCAACGCTGGATGGCAAACAGGCATGATTACCTGCATGTCTGACCAATACTGGCAAAGCTTTCTTCCGGTTACCGCTGCCGGGTATATGCACTGGCTGCGCGACCACGGCTCGCTCACGTTGCGCATCCAGCAGCGTTGCGCCGCTTTCAGCGTGCGTAATGCAGGTAATTGCCTGGCGGTTGCGGCGTACGACGAAACCGCGTTGCTCGGTTTGCCGCCCCGGCATAAAATTTACACGCGTGAGGTATTTTTATACGCGGACGGCAAGCCGGTAGTGTTTGCGCATAGCGTGGTTGCGCCGCAGCATCTGCGCGGAGTGTGGCGCGCATTGCAAAACCTGGGCAATAAGCCGCTTGGAGCGCTGCTATTTACCCATCCGCTGGTGAAGCGTGCGCCATTGCACTACAAGGCGCTCCAGCCGCAACACGCGCTGTTCCAGCGTGCGGCTGCAATGCTGGATGCGGCGCCTGAGCGTATGTGGGCGCGCCGCTCGCTGTTTTCCCTGCGCGATGCGCCGCTGCTGGTGACGGAAGTGTTCCTGCCGGATATTTTGAAATTACACAAATGAAGTTAGCTGAACGCCTGGGTCTCTACATCAAGCTAACCCGGCTCAACCGCCCAATTGGCATCCTGCTGCTGCTGTGGCCCACGCTGTGGGGCTTGTGGATCGCCGGTGACGGCCATCCGCCCTGGCATATTGCCGCCATCTTCATCCTCGGCACGATCCTGATGCGTTCGGCGGGTTGCGTCATCAACGACTATGCCGACCGCGATTTTGACAGGCACGTGAAACGCACCCGCGACCGCCCCGTTACCAGCGGAAAAATTGCCCCGCACGAAGCGCTGTGGCTGGCAGCAGGCCTGGCGTTGACCGCTTTCCTGCTGATCCAGCCGCTCAACGGATTAACGCTGCTGCTGTCCGTCCCAGCCGTGCTCCTCGCCGCCAGCTACCCGTTCACCAAACGCTTCTTCGCCATCCCGCAAGCCTATCTCGGCATCGCGTTCGGCTTCGGCATCCCGATGGCCTTTGCCGCGCAACTGGGCGGCGTGCCCAACGTGGCGTGGTTGCTGCTGCTGGCTAATGTGTTCTGGGCGATTGCCTACGACACCGAATATGCGATGGTGGACCGGGACGACGATATCCATCTCGGCATCCATTCCTCTGCGTTGTTTTTTGGAAAGCACGACGTGCTCGCGGTGATGGCCTGTTACGCCACCACCCTCGGCATCCTGGCTGGAACCGGTTACACGCTGGGGCTGGGGGCGTTTTACTACCTCGGCCTGCTGGTTGCGGCAGGCATCGCCGCCTACCACTACGCACTGATCCGCAAACGCCAGCGCGAGATGTGCTTCAGAGCGTTCCTGCATAACAACTGGTTCGGTGCGGCTGTGTTCGCGGGGATAGCACTGAACTATCTGCTTCGGTATCAATCTCTTGGGTATGATTCCTCGCGGCTTGCCGCGACTTTGATTTTGTCTTTTATTAGAATGTGCGGATGAGCGAAT
>FZPX01000398.1_pt1 | contig 23581 bp, 21 predicted proteins | sample 1534791 | NCBI WGS metagenome assembly FZPX01 (sample SAMEA104161951, study PRJEB21768) | metagenome | biome: subterrestrial habitat; feature: phreatic zone; material: underground water | place: France | collected 2016-06-01 | depth 60 m | reverse complement strand
TTTTTTTTTAATGATACGGCGACCACCGAGATCTACACTCTTTCCCTACACGACGCTCTTCCGATCTGGCTATATCGGGTGTGCTTGCCGCCACGCTGCTGGTCGGTTGTGCAACGTTCCATAAGGCAGGGTATGAGCAGATTGTCACTGAACTCAGGCACGTTGAGAGTGTGCCGATTATCGTCAGTTATCAGGGTGGCGCGTTTTATCGCGTACAACTGAACAATACCCTGCCATACGCAATCAATTTGGTGTGGGATGAGAGTGCCTATGTCACTACCACAGGGGAGTCTGTCCGGATTCTTCACGTACAGAATAGAAACGACCTTCCCAAGAATCCGCCCGCGCAACAGGATTCTTCATTCATTTATCCCAATTCTCAATTTCAGGCCGACTTTACCGGGGAAGAGTGGCTTGATTGTGCGAGGAGAGGCTGCACGCCGCAGCCCAAGGTCGGCCTCAAGAATGCCAGGGTATTTATGGCGTTAAACATCAAAGGCAAGCGGGTCAGGTGGCAGGGTGAAATTGCTTTTGTTCCACCCAGGCAGCCTTGATGGTGCATGAGGCGATGAACGCCTCAGCACGGAGATTAATTTTAGTGCGGTATTTGCTTGCGTAACTTTTGAATAGCGTGCAACTGTGCCACCGCTTCGGCCAGCTCTGCCTGGGCCTGGGCATAGTCAATATCAGCGGTGCGATTTTTCATCGCCTCTTCAGCAGCACGTTTGGCTTCGAGTGCGCGCGCCTCATCCAGATCGGCGCCGCGGATGGCGGTGTCAGCCAGAACAGTGACGACGCTTGGCTGCACTTCCAGCATACCGCCTGAAACGTAAATCAGTTCTTCCTCGCTCTGATTCGGAATCTTGAGCCGCACTGAGCCTGGCTTGATACGGGTTAGCAACGGAGCATGGCGAGGATAAATTCCCAATTCGCCCATCTCACCCGGAACAACGACAACTTCAGCCAGCCCTGAAAACAGGGATTTCTCTGCGCTGACCACATCGACGTGAATAGTTAGTGCCATGTCTTTACCTTTATCGCAGCATTTGGCAATTATTTACAGGGTCTTGGCTTTCTCGACGGCTTCATCTATTCCACCGACCATATAGAACGCCTGTTCAGGCAAATGGTCGTAGTCGCCATTGACAATGCCCTTGAAGCCTTTGATGGTTTCCTTGAGCGTCACATATTTGCCGGGGCTGCCGGTGAACACTTCGGCCACGTGGAAAGGCTGCGACAAGAAACGCTGAATCTTGCGCGCGCGCGCCACGGCCAGCTTGTCTTCTGCCGCCAGTTCGTCCATGCCCAGAATCGCGATGATGTCTCGCAATTCCTTGTAGCGCTGCAAGGTCTGTTGCACACCACGCGCAACATTGTAATGTTCTTCGCCCACAACCAGCGGGTCAAGCTGGCGCGAAGTGGAGTCGAGCGGATCAACCGCAGGGTAAATACCCAGCGAGGCGATGTCGCGCGACAACACCACGGTGGAATCCAGGTGCAGAAAGGTGGTTGCGGGAGAAGGGTCGGTCAAATCGTCCGCTGGCACATACACGGCCTGGATTGAGGTGATCGAACCGGTTTTGGTCGAGGTGATACGCTCTTGCAAGCGACCCATTTCTTCCGCCAGTGTCGGTTGGTAGCCCACCGCTGAGGGCATGCGGCCCAGTAGCGCAGATACTTCGGTGCCGGCCAATGTGTAACGGTAAATGTTGTCTACGAAGAACAGGATGTCGCGGCCTTCGTCGCGGAATTTTTCTGCCATGGTCAGGCCGGACAACGCTACGCGCAGGCGGTTGCCGGGTGGTTCGTTCATCTGGCCGAACACCATCGCTACCTTATCCAGCACGTTGGAATCTTTCATTTCGTGGTAGAAATCGTTGCCCTCGCGGGTACGCTCGCCCACGCCGGCAAACACGGAAAGGCCGGCATGCTGTTTGGCAATGTTGTTGATGAGTTCCATCATGTTCACGGTCTTGCCCACACCGGCGCCGCCGAACAAGCCAACCTTGCCGCCCTTGGCGAACGGGCACACCAGGTCAATCACTTTGATGCCGGTTTCCAGCAGGTCAACCGAAGGAGACAGCTCGTCAAACTTGGGCGCTTTCTGGTGGATGGAGCGGCGTTCATCACACTTGACTTCGCCCGCATCATCAATCGGGCGACCCAACACGTCCATGATGCGACCCAAGGTGCCGTGACCGACCGGGACGGTAATCTGGTTGCCGCTGTTTAACACCACCATACCGCGGCGCAGACCATCGGACGAACCCATCGCAATGGTTCGCACCACCCCGTCGCCGACCTGTTGCTGTACTTCCAAAGTAAGGCCTTTTTCAGCAACGGATGTACCATCGTCCTGCACTAGCAGCGCATCGTAAACCTTGGGAATATGGTCGCGCGGAAATTCAACGTCAACCACCGCGCCGATACACTGAACTATTTTTCCTTGGCTCATTTTGATAATTTCCTGTCTATATTAATTCTTTATACCGCTGCCGCACCGCCAACAATTTCCGAGATTTCCTTGGTAATCGCGGCTTGGCGCGCCTTGTTGTAAACCAGCTTGAGCTCACCGATGACGCTCTTGGCGTTGTCGGAGGCAGCCTTCATGGCCACCATGCGGGCGCTTTGTTCGGATGCTTGGTTCTCGGTCACCGCGCTATACACCAGCGACTCTATGTAGCGCACCAGCAGTTCATCCACCACTTTCTTGGCATCGGGTTCGTAGATGTAGTCCCAAGTCGCGCCATTCGCCGGTTTAAGTCCTTCGCCGGAAAGCGGCAGCAATTGTTCTATCCTGGGCTCCTGCTTCATGGTGTTGATGAAGTGGTTGTAGCTGATGTAAATCGCATCAACCTCGCCGGAGATGTAAGCATCCAGCATGATCTTGACCGCACCAATAAGCTTTTCAATGTGCGGGGTGTCCCCCAACCCGATCAAGTGCGATCTTACCTTGACGCCTAAGCGGGACATGAAACCGAAACCCTTGTTGCCGATCGGGCACACACTGATGCCTTTGCCCTCTTTTTCCCATTCTTTAAACCGGCCTACCACCGGGCGCAGGAGGTTGGTGTTGAGACCACCGCACAACCCCTTGTCGGAAGTAATGATGATCACGCCGATGTTCCTGATGGCTTCGCGCTTGATCAGAAAAGGGTGTTTATATTCCGGGTTGGCACGTGACAAATGCGCTGCAACCTGGCGTATTTTTTCCGCATAAGGACGGGAGGCTCGCATGCGTTCCTGCGCCTTGCGCATCTTGGATGCCGCCACCATTTCCATCGCACGCGTGATCTTGCGCGTATTTTCAACGCTCTTGATTTTGGTGCGTATTTCCTTGCTACCCGCCATTTTCTTGGCTCCGGCTTATACCAACCGCTTGGCAACCAAAATTTGGTTGCCGAGTGGAATGGCTAGTTGTTTTATCATAACCAATGACTTGCTGCGTTTTTTGCAGCTTAGTCAGATGGCTAGTTGCTCCATCAGTAAACTGCGGTAGATTTGAATTTCTCGATTGCTGCGGACAAAGCCTTTTCATTGTCAGAAGACAAATCCTTGCTTGACTCGATAGCTTCCAGCAAACTCTTGTGTTGTGATTTCACAAACGTATGCAACGCGGATTCAAATGCCAACACCTTGTTTACTGCCACGTCATCGAACGAACCCTTGTTTATCGCAAACAAGGTAACCGCCATTTCGGCGACCGACAGCGGCGCATATTGCGCCTGCTTCATCAATTCCATCACCAAGCGGCCGCGCTCCAGTTGCTTGCGGGTGGCCTCATCCAGGTCGGAAGCAAACTGTGCGAACGCAGCCAATTCACGGTATTGTGCCAATGCCAGACGTACACCGCCGCCCAACTTTTTGATCACCTTGGTTTGTGCTGCACCACCCACGCGGGATACAGAAATACCAGCGTTGATTGCTGGGCGTATACCGGCGTTGAATAAATCTGTTTCCAGAAAAATCTGACCGTCGGTAATCGAAATCACGTTAGTCGGCACGAAGGCCGACACGTCGCCGGCAGCCGTTTCAATCACCGGCAGCGCGGTCAATGAACCTGTTTTGCCTTTAACTTCGCCTTTGGTGAATTTTTCGACGTATTCTGAATTCACGCGTGCGGCACGCTCCAGCAGACGGGAGTGTAAGTAAAACACGTCTCCCGGGTAAGCTTCTCGACCCGGCGGGCGGCGCAGCAGCAGGGAGATTTGACGATATGCCCAGGCTTGCTTGGTCAAGTCATCATAAATGATCAATGCATCCTGGCCGCGGTCACGGTAATATTCACCCATGGTACAGCCGGCATAAGGCGCCAAAAACTGCATCGCCGCAGAGTCGGAGGCGGTTGCAGCGACCACAATGGTGAATTTCATCGCGCCGTGCTCTTCCAGCTTGCGTACTACGTTAGCGACAGTGGAGGCCTTTTGGCCAATCGCCACATAGATACAAGTCATGTTCTGACCCGCTTGATTGATGATGGTATCAACAGCCACGGCTGTTTTACCGGTCTGGCGGTCGCCAATAATCAACTCGCGTTGACCGCGGCCGATAGGCACCATGGAATCAATGGACTTCAGGCCAGTCTGCACTGGCTGCGTCACTGATTGGCGCTCGATTACACCAGGCGCAACTTTTTCGATTTTGTCTGTCAGCTTTGCATTGATCGGGCCCTTGCCGTCAATCGGCTGGCCGAGCGAGTTCACTACGCGACCGATCAGTTCAGGGCCGACAGGCACTTCCAGAATGCGGCCCGTACACTTGACCGTATCTCCCTCGGTAATGTGCTCATATTCTCCCAGCACCACCGCGCCCACGGAGTCACGCTCCAGATTGAGCGCCAAACCAAAAGTGTTGCCGGGAAACTCCAGCATTTCGCCTTGCATCACGTCGGACAGACCATGAACGCGCACGATACCGTCCGTCACGCTGACTACTGTACCTTCGGTGCGCGCCTGTGTTAGCGTTTCAAAATTCTCGATGCGGCTGCGTATCAAATTACTAATTTCAGAAGGGTTGAGCTTCATCTGTTTTCCTTATTTCGATAAATCTGTCATCAAGCCAGGGCGTTGGCCAGCTCGGAAAGTTGGGTACGTGCGGAACCGTCTATCACCTTATCTCCGGTGCGGATAATTATCCCGCCCAGCAATTTACGGTCAATTTCACAACTAAGCCTGACTTCTCGACCCATGCGATTTTTCATTGCCGTTGAAATTTTCTGCTTCTGCGTTTCATTCAAGTCAAAAGCGGAAGTCACCACGACATCTACACACTTTTCCGCCTCGGCGCGCATCACTTCGAACAGTGCTGTAATCTCGGGCAGCAAGGCCAAGCGTTGGTTTTCCACCAACAGTTTGATAAAGTTTTGACCCGTCTTACTTGCCTTGCCACCGCATAATGCCAGCATCAGATTTTCAAGCTGATTTCTGGCTACACGTGGGCTGGAAATGGCTGCACGAACCTCCGCGTTAACCGTTGCAACCGACAAAGATTGCAGCATGTCCGACCATGCCTTGAGATCGCCAAGTTTACGCGCTTCGTCAAATGCGGCCAGAGCGTATGGGCGTGCGACAGTGATAGCTTCAGACATAACGGTTATATTTCCGCAACCAGTTTTTCAAGCAGGTCGTTGTGCGCTTTGGCGTCGATTTCGCGACCCAAAATCTTGCCTGCACCAGCCAGCGCAACAGCGGAAACTTGTGTGCGCAAGTGCTCTCTGGCCCGAAATACTTCCTGGTCAATTTCAGCCTTGGCTGCCGCAATAATGCGGTCATGCTCTACCTTGGCTTGTAATTTGGCTTCTTCGACAATCTCAGTAGCGCGCTTATCACCCTGCACAATGATCTCGGCAGTTTTTTCCTTGGCTTCGCGGATGAGCTCGGCAGAACGCTTGGCAGCCAATTCCAGATCGTGTTTGCCGCGTTCGGCTGCGGCCAAGCCATCCGCAATTTGCTTCCTGCGTGCTTCCAGCGCCGCTACGATGGGCGGCCACACAAACTTCATGCAAAACCATACGAACATAGCAAACATGATCGTCTGGCCGAGAAGGGTCGCATTAATATTCATGCATGAACCTTTACTTGTACTTAATTATTGAAAACAGCTTTCGTTCGGATTATTTAGGCAACCGCGAACAGGATGTACATGGCCAAACCAACCGCAATCATGGGCACCGCGTCAACCAGACCCATAACTATGAAAAACTGGGTGCGCAACATCGGGATCAGTTCAGGCTGGCGTGCTGCACCTTCCAAAAAACGGCCGCCAAGAATGCCTATGCCCACGGATGCGCCAAGCGCGCCCAAACCCATCATTATTGCACCAGCGATAAACAGCAATGCGTGTTCCATTGTTTACTCTCCTATTAAAAAATCAAATCAAAAATCAGTGATGTTCCTGATGCGCCATGTCCAGATAAACGATGGTCAACGTCATGAAAATGAAAGCCTGTAACGTAACAATCAGAATGTGGAAGATTGCCCATGGCAATGAAAGAGTCCACTGCACATAAAAGGGCAGCAAAGCGATCAGGATAAAAATCATTTCGCCCGCATACATATTGCCGAACAACCGCAACGACAAGGAAACCGGCTTGGCAATCAGGTTAACACCTTCGAGGAAGAGATTGACCGGCAAACCAAACTTGCCGAACGGCTGTAGCGTCAGCTCACCGACAAAGCCACCAACCCCTTTGATCTTGATACTGTAAAAAAGCACCAGAAAAAACACGCCGATGGCCATGCCTATCGTTGCGTTCGGATCGGTGGATGGAACCACTTTGAAGTGCCCGAGGCCCATGTGCTCGGCAACAAATGGGATATAGTCAACGGGAATTAAATCCATCAGATTCATCATGAAAATCCAGATGAAAATGGTCAGCGCCAGTGGGGCAACCAATGCGCTACGCCCGGTAAACGAACCGCGTACGCTGTTGTCAATAAACTCGACCACCCACTCAATAAAATTTTGTGCTCCGCTTGGCACGCCTTGTGCGGCACTCTTTGCGACTTGGCGGAAGAAAAACAGGAATGCCACTCCGAGAACCAGCGAGACACCCAGCGTATCCACATTCAATGCCCAGAAACCCATGGCTTTTGCCTCTGCAGCATCATGCGCGCAATGTAAGTGGCCATTCTGCAAATTGCAGGTCAGATTTTGCAGGTGATGCCTGATGTAGTCCGTCGAAGTCAGCGCTTCTGTTGTCATTTTAAGTTCTCAAATTTCATCAAAACTGGGACAGCCAGCCATGCTGTCTGTCCCACTACGAATCCCGCCAACACCCAGAGTGGCGCAAGTTTTAATAATCCAAACCCTAACGCCAGCATGGAAGCTACCCATACAAACCGCTCAATCGCTGTGCGGTAAGCCTGCAGTAAATACCATTCTGCGTCCGTATTTTCACGGCGCTCGCCTCGCATATGCCGCCATGCAAGCAACAAGGTGCTTACTAAGACTACACAATTACCATACGCAACCGATTTTGCCGCCAAGGGAGTAACGACGAAAAAGGTAAGGACGGTACCAAGTATTGTCAATACGCCCTGCAACCCGGCCATGCGGATATAATCAGGGTGCAGGGTGCCCATAAAATTTAGCTTTATATTTTAACAATATTTGAATAAGGCTGTCAAACGTTTACACGGATCAATCGTTCCCGCGCACGCCCATTCTCGCCAGGATACCATCGAGTTGATCGAGTGTTTTGTATTCAATTATCAATTTGCCCGCCCCTTTTGCGCCGTGTTGTATTCTCACCTTTGCACCAAGCTGATCAGCCGCTCTTTCTTGTAGCCGGACTATGTCGCGGCTAGGTTTTGCAGTCTTGTGTTTGGGTGCGGGATTCAATAAAGCATGCGCCAGCTTCTCCGCCTCGCGCACCGAAAGCCCACCCGCCGCTATTTTGTTGGCAGCAGAGATTTGCTGTGCCCCATCTAACGTCAGTAGCGCGCGAGCGTGACCCATGTCAAGATTGCCTTCCATCAACATTTCCTGTACCAGATGGGGCAACTTGAGCAGGCGCAACAGGTTGCTTGCCGCACTGCGCGAGCGTCCCACTGCATCGGCAGCGGTCTGGTGCGTCATCTTGAATTCGTTTATCAGCCGCTGAATGCCTGCCGCTTCTTCCAACGGGTTAAGATCCTCGCGCTGAATGTTTTCGATTAGCGCCATAGCTAACGCAGCATGGTCTGCCACCTTGCGCACCAATACCGGCACTTGACTTAAACCGGCCAGTTGTGCGGCACGCCAGCGGCGTTCCCCGGCAATGATCTCGTGGCTACCATCCGCTAACTGCCGCGCCAGTATCGGCTGTATCACGCCCTGCGCCTTGATTGAGGCGGCCAACTCATTGAGCGAGGTTTCATCCATGCGGCTTCGCGGCTGATATTTGCCTGGCTTTAGCTGGCCGACTTTTAGTTCGCGCAGCACATCGTCTTGTTCCTTGACGTTGCCAGACAACAGTGCGTCCAACCCGCGTCCCAATCCCTTGTTCGGTTTTACCATGCCATTCCCCTCTTATTGATCCGGCGCAGGTTGCGCCGCATTGTTGAGCAACTCGCCCGCCAGTGCTAAGTATGCCTGTGAGCCTTTAGAAAGGTTGTCGTGATAAAACACCGGCAGGCCATAGCTGGGAGCCTCAGCCAGCCGTACATTTCTCGGGATGATGGTGCGGTAAACCTTCTCGCCAAAATGCTGTTGCAGTTGTTCCGACACTTGTTGCGCTAAAGTATTGCGCGGATCGAACATAGTTCGCAGCAATCCTTCAATTTCAAGGTCAGGGTTGAAATGGGTACGTACTTTGCGGATAGTGTTAACCAGATCACTTAGCCCTTCCAACGCGTAGTATTCGCACTGCATGGGGATTATCACCGACCGTGCCGCGCACAGTCCGTTTAGCGTTAGCAGGTTCAGTGCGGGCGGGCAATCAATCAGGATGTAATCATATTCTGCTGTCACAGTTTGCAGCGCGTCCTTGAGCCTGGTTTCGCGGTGATTCAAATCAACCAGTTCGATCTCGGCGCCGGCCAGTTCACGGTTAGCAGGCAATACATCATATTTTCCTGCAACTGAATGAAGACGGGCCTCATGCAAGGACTTGCTCCCCAGCAACACATGGTAAACAGTGGTCTGCAAATCGCGCTTGTCAATGCCACTACCCATGGTAGCGTTGCCCTGAGGGTCGAGATCAACCAACAATACGCGCTGTTTTACGGCAGCAAGACAGGCGGCCAGATTTACAGTTGTAGTGGTTTTGCCTACACCGCCTTTTTGATTGGTAATTGCTAATATCTTGGCCATTTTTTAGAGGCACCCTCAAGTCACTTTCATTATAACCAGACAACGCATAGCATCCAGCCCCGGCACTTGCAAAGGGACAACCCGTTCTATTCTGACATCTGACGGCAGCCGCTCCAACTCCTGTTCCGGTGCCCCCTTCATGGCAACCCAACGGCCCTCTTGTGCCAACAAGTGACGCGTCCGTGCAGTAAAGTCCGACGTTTCAGCAAACGCACGGGAAATAATCCCATCAAACTTCCCTTCCGCCTGCCAGCTTTCCACTCGCGCGCAGCAAACGCTCACATTGTTCAAACCCAGTTCAATCGCAGCCTGCTGCACAAAGCTGGTTTTTTTGCTGTTGCTATCCAACAAAGTAAAGTTCCAATCTGGGCGCATCAGCGCCAGCACCAAGCCGGGTAAACCGGCACCGCAGCCCACATCCAGCCAGCGTCCAGGCCATAGATACGGCAACACGGCAAGGCTATCAAGTAAGTGATGGCTTACCATTTGCTCTGGTTGACGAATTGCTGTCAGGTTATAAACCTTGTTCCACTTTTGCAACAACGCGAGGTAGCTCAGCAATTTTTGCTGCGCTTCAGGCGTTACTTCCAGGCTCAATTGCGCTACCCCGCGCGCCAGTTCCTGCCAAAGACTTAACACCGGGCTCATGCGCTTCGCTGCTCTTTTTCGACCCCAAGGGTTTTGTTGGTGTCTTGAAACCCACGTTTCAGGTGAACCAGTAACAAGGAAATTGCCGCCGGGGTCATGCCTGAAATACGAGCCGCCTGCCCTACTGTTTCTGGCATGTGCTGGTTGAGCTTCTGTTGCACCTCGATAGATAGCCCATGCACCGCACGGTAATCTATGGTTGCGGGCAACGCCATATTTTCATAGTGCACCTGGCGTGCAATTTCATCACGCTGGCGTTCGATATAGCCATGGTATTTGGCCCCGATTTCTACCTGCTCTGCCACCTTTTTGTCACCCACTGGCTCACCGGCTCCCGGCAAGGTCATCAGGCTGGCATAGCTTACATCCGGGCGGCGCAGTAATTCATACAACGCATACTCACGCTCAATGCCCTTGCCCAACACCCGCTCCGCATCTTTTTGCAACAGCGTCTTTGGGCTTACCCAGACGGACTTCAGACGTTCCTGTTCACATGCAATCGAGTTGCGCTTTTGTTCGAATACCTGCCACCGGGTATCATCTACCACTCCCAGCCGGCGGCCTGTTTCTGTCAGGCGCAGGTCGGCATTGTCTTCGCGTAATTGCAGGCGATACTCGGCACGGCTGGTGAACATGCGATAAGGTTCCGATACCCCGCGCGTAATCAGATCATCCACCAGCACGCCCAGATAGGCTTCATCGCGGCGCGGGCACCAGCTTTCCTCACCCTGCGCCTGCAGCGCAGCGTTGAGGCCAGCCAGCAAACCTTGTGCGGCGGCCTCTTCATAACCCGTGGTGCCATTGATTTGCCCTGCGAAAAACAGTCCGGCAATCGCCTTGGTTTCCAGTGAGCGTTTCAAGCCGCGCGGGTCAAAATAATCGTACTCGATTGCGTAACCTGGGCGGGTGATATGTGCATTCTCCATTCCCTTAATGGATCGCACCAGTGCCAACTGCACATCGAAGGGCAGGCTGGTGGAAATCCCATTTGGATAGATTTCATGAGTGCTCAGCCCTTCCGGCTCCAAAAAAATCTGGTGTGAGTCCTTGTCGGCAAACCGCGTGATCTTGTCTTCGATGGACGGGCAATAGCGCGGCCCCACCCCCTCGATCACCCCGGTAAACAGCGGTGAACGATCCAGTCCGCCACGGATGATGTCATGCGTGCGCTGGTTGGTATGAGTAATCCAGCACGGCAATTGCTGCGGATGCTGCTGCGCCCGCCCCATAAATGAAAATACCGGCACCGGTGTATCGCCGGGCTGCTCGGCCATCACCGAATAATCCACGCTGCGACCGTCAATACGCGGCGGCGTGCCGGTTTTCAGTCTGCCCACCGGCAATTTGAGCTCGCGCAAGCGATGCGCCAGCCTGACGGATGGCGGATCCCCCGCTCGTCCGGCGGGGTAATTGGATAGCCCGATATGAATCAAGCCCGACAGGAATGTTCCGGTAGTCAATACCACGGTTTTTGCGGCAAAACGTAACCCTAGCTGGGTGACAACTCCGCACACCTGGCCTTCTTCGACCAACAAATCATCCACTGCCTGCTGAAATAGCCAGAGATTAGGCTGGTTTTCCAGCCTGTTGCGGATCGCCTGCTTGTATAGCGCCCTGTCGGCTTGAGCGCGCGTCGCGCGCACCGCCGCACCCTTGGATCCGTTGAGAATACGGAACTGGATGCCTGACTCATCAGTAGCCGCTGCCATGGCTCCACCTAAGGCATCCACCTCCTTGACCAGATGCCCCTTGCCGATACCGCCGATAGACGGGTTACATGACATTAATCCAAGCGTCTCGATGTTATGCGTCAGCAGCAGCGTGGCGCTTCCCTTGCGGGCGCTGCTCAATGCGGCTTCCGTGCCAGCATGGCCGCCGCCCACTACGATCACATCGAATCTTTTCGGGAATTCCATTGGTTGGCTGTCAGCCTGCTGAAAAGAAGGGGCGCATGATACATCAAAACAACCTTTGCACAGAAACAGTTCGCCCCGAATGTTTCACGTGGAACATGCCAGCAAATATGTTATTTACCGATGCAAAACCGGCTGAATATCTCGCCCAACAAGTCATCGGCAGTAAATTCGCCAGTTATAGAATTGAGAGATTCCTGAGCAAGACGCAGTTCTTCGGCAAAGATTTCCGAACGGCCTATCTCCCCTGCCGCGCGCTGTAAGTGGATCTGTGCAGCCTGTAGCGCTCGCACATGGCGCTCGCGCGCCATAAACACCCCTGCTTCCTGATGCCAACCAATCAGCACAAGCAGCTTATCGCGTAGCATCTCCAACCCGGAGCCGGTCTTGGCGGATAGATAAATATGGTATTCGCCATCATGTTCTTCAACACGGGCGGATTGAGTAAGCAAGTCGATTTTGTTGAAAATATGCAGTTTAGGGATATTCGGTGGTAATTCATCGAGAATTTTCCGGTCAGCTGCACTTATACCCTGCCTGGCATCCATCAAGAGTAGTATGGCATCAGCTTTTTGCAGCGTGCTATGCGTTCGCGAGATGCCCAGCATTTCCACTTCATCCCGTGACTCGCGCAGACCGGCTGTATCTATGATGTGCAGCGGCACGCCGCCAATCTGGATAGCCTGCCGGATAATATCCCGCGTGGTACCTGGAACCTCGCTGACCAGAGCCACTTCTTCGCCGCTTAAGCGATTGAGCAAGCTGGATTTGCCGACATTGGGTTGGCCCGCCAAGACGATATGTGCGCCTTCACGCAACAGGCTGCCTTGCTGTGCCAGACTGAGGATTCTCTCCAGCTCTTTTTGCAATACATCCAGTTGCGCGCCGCAAAGAATATTGTCTGGCGTATCTATCCCTTCCTCGGGAAAGTCCAGCATGGACTCCACCAATATGCGCAAACTGGTCAAAATTTCCACCAGTCGCCTGATTGCTTGGGAAAACTCCCCCTGAAGCGACCGCACTGCGCTGCGCGAGGCTTGGCTGGTGGTAGCGTCAATCAGATCGGCCACGCTTTCCGCCTGTGCCAAATCTAGCTTGTTATTGAGGAAAGCCCGCAGGGTAAATTCACCTGGCTGAGCAAGGCGCGCGCCCAGTTCAATGCAGCGCTGCAACACTAATTGCAGCACGGCTATGCCGCCATGACCCTGCAATTCGAGCACATCTTCGCCAGTGTAGGAATGTGGAGCAGGAAAAAACAGAGCGATGCCTTGATCCAGAACCTGCCCTTCTGCATCGAGAAATGAAGCGCAGGTTGCACATCTCGGAAAGAGTGTCTTGCCCAGCAATGCTTCCGTTAATGTGGCAAGATTGTGCCCGGACACCCTGACCACGCCGATACCGCCCCGCCCGGGGGCAGTGGCGACCGCTGCAATGATATCAGACCTTGGCAACACCTTTGGCTTCGGCCTCCAAGCCGCGCGTAATGTACCACTGCTGCACGATGGAGAGCACATTATTTACGATGGAATACAACACCAAGCCGGCAGGAAAGAAGAAAAATACCACACTGAATACGATGGGCATGATTTGCATGAGCTTGGCTTGCAAAGGATCTGGGGGAACAGGATTCAACTTGCTCTGTATCAACATGCTGGCACCCATAATCAGCGGCAACACGTAATAGGGATCTGCAGCCGACAAGTCACTAATCCAGCCAAAGAAAGGGGCATAGCGCAACTCGACACTAGCCAGGATGGACCAATATAACGAGATGAATACGGGAATTTGAATAATCACAGGAAAACAGCCGCCAAGCGGGTTAATTTTTTCCGTCTTATATAATTCCATCATAGCCTTGTTCAGGCGCTCACGGTCATCGCCATACTGTTTCTTGATTTTTTCCAATTTGGGCGCCACCACGCGCATTTTCCCCATAGATCGGTAACTGGCTGCGGAAAGCGGAAAAAATACCAGCTTGATCAGCACGGTCAGCAGAATGATTGCAACGCCCCAGTTGTGTACCCATCCTTGCAGAAAGGAAAGTAGCCAAAACAACGGGTTTGCGATTATGGTAAACCAACCGTAATCAACTGTTAATCCCAGCCCAGGCGCGATCTTGTCCAGCGATATTTGGGCTGGCCCGGCATACAATGGCACGCCAAACTTGGCGCTTTGCCCGGGTGCTATGTCGGCCACCGGCAATACAACACCCGCTGAATAAAGATCATTTTCCAGTTGTTTGGTGTAATACTCGCGTTGTGACTTATCTTTAGGCAACCACGCAGCCACAAAATAATGCTGCAACATACCAATCCAACCGTTGTCCGCCCGTTGGGGATATTTCACCTTGCCTTTCGCAATGTCTGAAAAATCCACCTTTTGAAATTTTTCCTGCTCCGTATAAACAGCAGGGCCAGTGTAAGTTGGCACGAACTGTGATCCTCCGGCAGGCGGCGTTGTATCGCGTACAAACTGGAAATATGAAGAAGCAGAAAGTGGGTTTATTCCTTTGTTTTCTATCTCGTAGCCTACATCAATCAAGTAACTACCACGATGGAATACATACACTTTACTTACTTTCACATCATTCGTTTCCGTTGCCAATAAACGTATTTCCAGCGTATCTTTGCCCTCAGGTAATTTGAATTCATTAGCCTGCGCCGTAAAAATAGCATTATGTGTGGGTAGCCCGATACCTAGCAAACCCGTTTGTGCGATGTAGGTATGAGCTTTCTGTTCTTGCAATAACACAAAAGGCTTGCTTTTATCCTGAGAATCGCGGTGCTGTAAAAATGCCAAGTGGCGCAAATCACCGCCTACCGTGTTGATTTCAGCAATCAGTTGATCCGTTGTTATTGTGATTTTTTGCCCAGCCAAATTTTTCTGTTGCGCCTGCACAGCAGTTGCATTGGGCTTGTCCATGCCTGCTGTTACAACAGCCGGTACGATAACCGCCGGATTGGCAATGTGGGTGGCTTGAATTTCTGGATGTTGAGTGCGTTGCCATCCATCCCACAACAAGAAAACTGAGAGGGAAAAAATTAAAAACAAGAACAGTCGCTGAAAATCCATATTGGTTTTACCTAATAATTCTTATGGTATTGGATCATAACCGCCAGGATTCCATGGATTGCAGCGTATCACCCGTTTGACACCCATCCAGCCGCCGCGCCAAGTGCCATGTCTAGCAATTGCCTCGCAAGCATAATGGGAACAAGTCGGGGTAAAACGACAGGACGGTGGGAAAAGCGGGCTAAACAAGTATTGGTATACGCCAATTAATTTGATAAATAAACGACGCATCATACCCTTACAGCCTGAAATAATTGCGTCAAAGCCAGCCGGCCTTCCGCCGAGTTTTGCAGGTTTATCTGTCGCTTTACACGCACTACAATATCCAATGAGCTTCCTGCCGGAAACAAGCGTCGAAATACATCTCTAATCAGCCGCTTAACAAAATTTCTGGTTACAGATTTAGGCATGGTTCTTTTGCTGGCAATAATCCCAAGGCGAGCAAAACCACTCTCATTTTTCCGTACATAAATTACAAACCACTTGTTAATCTGACGCTCAGCATGAAACGCCTGTTCAAATTCTGTTCGCTGCCTTATCCGGCGGTAAATAGGTAACGTTTGTTTGGTCTTAGACGGCAAGGCGCGTACGGCCTTTGGCTCTACGGGCATGAATTACTGCTCTGCCACCCTTGGTTTTCATGCGAACCAAGAAACCGTGAGTGCGTTTTCTTTTGATGACGGAGGGTTGGTATGTGCGTTTCATTTTGGTGCCCCTAGTTAGTTAGTACTCGAAAACCTGCAATTACAATATTTACCGTCAGTTATGTCAAGCTTATTTTTCTTCTGTGGATAACTTTCTGCCTTGCATGTAGAATGCATCGGAGCTTCTTCAGCACAACGCGACCAAAATTTATGCCGGGCAAAACGTTATGGGATTCCTGTCTTCATTTTTTTAAAGACAGTCTTCCGCCGCAGCAATTTAATTCTTGGATCAAGCCTCTAGGTTTTGAACTAAAGGGCGACCAGATAACTTTGACCGCGCCCAACAGCTTTACATTAAAACTTATACAAGACCGTTTTTTACCAGATATTACTAAACTGGCCGAGTCATTTCTTTCTGTTCCACCGAGCTTTGAGTTGCGTATCGGCAAAAAATCTTCCGCCCCTACTCCTAAAAAACCTCCTGAAGCAGTTGATAAAATTATTTTATCCACGCCTAAAACGCAAAAAAACCAGAGCAAACTTAACCCGTTGCTTTCTTTTGATAATTTCGTTATTGGCAAAGCCAATCAATTAGCGCATTCCGCCGCCATACAGGTCGCCGACTCGCCCGGTACAGCCTATAACCCTTTGTTTATTTATGGTGGGGTTGGCTTAGGAAAAACACACTTACTTCAAGCCATTGGGAATCACATCAAGCACGAAAATACACAGGCGAAGATATGTTATGTGCATGCAACCAATTATATTTCAGATGTCGTACGTGCCTTCCAAACCAAAAAATTTGATGAATTCAAGCAGTTTTACAACTCATTGGATCTGTTATTAATAGACGATATCCAATTCATCGCCGATAAACCGGGCACCCAACAAGAGTTTTTTTACACGCTCAATTCATTGATCGACGGCCACAAGCAGGTTGTCATTACCTGTGACACGTTCCCTAAGGAAATATCAGGAATGACGCCTCGACTTACCTCTCGATTTAGCTGGGGGTTGACCGTGGCTATCGAACCTCCCGGACTGGAAATGAGAGTGGCTATCCTATTACAGAAATCTGCCCTTTCGAATAATCCAATCAGTGAGGATGTGGCTTTTTTCATAGCCAAGCACGTACGTTCGAATATCCGTGAACTGGAAGGTGCACTCAAGCGCGTAGATGCATTCTCTAGATTTCACAAGCGTGCCATTTCAGTAGAGCTTGCCAAAGAAGCGCTTAAGGATCTACTTGCATCCCAGAACAAACAGGTATCCATAGAGAACATACAAAAAACCGTCGCTGACTTTTATCGTATTAAGGTAACTGATTTATTATCTAAAAAAAGAACCCGTGTAATTGCACGCCCCAGACAAATAGCAATGTGTTTGGCACGTGAACTAACACAGTTAAGCTTGCCAGAAATCGGTGCCGCTTTTGGGGACCGTGACCATACCACAGTCATGTATGCTTGCAAGACAGTGGAAAACCTGCGGGCTTCGGATACCACTTTCAATGCAGATTTTAATTTATTGAACCAGACGTTGAGGGGTTGATAACTTTGTCAGGTTTATGTTTGTATTTTGTAATCAACCTTGAAAAAATAATTGTTTAATAAAATTATGCACAAAAACTACACAGTTTTATCGCTTAATATCCACAGCTTTTTACAAGTGTTAAGGCATTAAATATAAATATAAATATTGGCTATCCACTAAATTACACCACCCTTTATTATTAGATTTAAGGATATATTAAGAATGTTTATTGAAAAAATCGAAAAAGACGTTCTACTAAAACCCCTGCAAACTGTCATTGGTATCGTGGAACGTAAGCAGCCACTTCCCATTCTCTCTAATATACTAATCGAGAAGATAGGAACTAATTTGCAATTTATGGCTACCGATCTCGAAATTCAGATAACTACTCATATTAATGAAACCAACCAGGCTGGAGCAAATGAAGCCATTACCGTAGCCGCCAAAAAACTACAGGAAATTCTACGAGTCTTGCCTGAAGGAAGTACAGTATCGCTGGATATTCAGGATAACCGTCTTTTGGTAAAAGCAAATAAAAGCAAATTTAGTTTACAGACTCTGCCTGCACAAGATTTTCCAAAAACTTTAGAGCAACTTGAACAAGCAGAAAAAGTGCTTGTTGAACAGAAACAACTCAGGAACTTGTTTAGCATGGTTCAATACGCCATGGCACAACAAGATATTCGATATTATTTAAACGGTGTTCTTATGGTAGTTGATGGATACTTACTTAAATTAATAGCAACAGATGGACATCGGCTCGCCTTCATCAGTACCAAGCTAAAAAAAGAACATCCAAAGCGCGAAGTTATATTACCCAGGAAAACCGTTAATGAGTTGGTTAAACTACTGGAAGACACAGAAGAAGAAATTACTTTTGATCTAGCGGAAAAACAAGTAAAAATAACCTTCTCGAACACGGTTTTAACATCTAAAGTGATTGACGGAAAATTTCCGGATTACGAACGTGTCATTCCCAACTATAACAACCATCTGACACTGGATAGGGTGTTTATATTACAAGCCCTGCAACGTGCCGCCATTCTGTCCAATGAAAAATTCAGGGGGGTACGTTTTGTGCTCACAGAGAAAAACCTGCGCATTATAAGCAGCAACAGCGAACAGGAAGAGGCTCTGGAGGACATAGAAATCGATTATCACGGACCGGCACTGGATATAGGATTTAACGTCACTTACTTGTTGGACGGGCTCTACAATATTTCTTCACAAACCGTAACTTTTTCATTTGGCGATCCTAATAGCAGTATTTTGATAACCGTGCCAAATAATAACGAATTTAAATATGTAGTAATGCCAATGCGGATTTGATTCAACACGGACAGGTGTTTCACGTGAAACAGACGAAAGATAAGAATGAGTGAATATAATTCAGACAGCATTAAAGTACTTAAGGGACTGGATGCAGTAAGGAAGCGCCCGGGTATGTACATTGGCGATACTAACGATGGTAGCGGGTTACACCACATGGTATTCGAGGCGGTTGATAATGCCGTGGACGAAGCGCTGGCAGGACATTGCAATGAAATCAACGTCACCATTCATGCGGATAATTCAATCAGTGTCAGTGATAATGGACGCGGCATCCCGACAGATATACATGCTGAAGAAAAACGCTCGGCGGCAGAAGTTATCATGACCATTTTGCACGCGGGAGGGAAGTTCGACAGCAACTCCTATAAAGTCTCAGGAGGTTTACACGGAGTGGGTGTATCGGTAGTGAACGCATTGTCAGAGTGGTTAAAACTGACTATTTATCGCGACGGCAAAGAACACTTCATGGAATTCCATCATGGTGATCCAGTTGCGCCGCTCAAGATAGTGGGGAATTCAAACAAGAAAGGCACGTTAGTTCACTTTTTGGCCGCAAAAGAAACTTTTGGCCTGATCGAATTTCATTTTGATATTTTGGCGAAACGATTGCGAGAATTATCGTTTCTAAACAATGGCGTAAAGATTTCTCTTGTTGATCACCGTAATGGCAAGGAAGAAAATTTTGCATTCATTGGGGGAATCAAAGGTTTTGTAGAGTACATGAACCGCAACAAATCGGCATTGCACCCTACTGTGTTTTATGCAATAGGAGAAAAGGATGGAATCACTGCCGAAATTGCCATGCAATGGAACGATTCTTACCAGGAAACCGTACAATGTTTTACCAATAACATACCGCAACGAGATGGTGGCACACATTTAACCGCCTTGCGTACGGCGATGACGCGCACGCTGAACCAATACATCGAAACCGAGCAACTGGCGAAAAAGGCCAAGGTAGATACATCTGGCGATGACATGCGTGAAGGTTTGACTGCGGTATTGTCAGTGAAATTACCTGACCCAAAGTTTTCATCACAAACCAAGGATAAGCTGGTTTCCTCGGAGGTCCGCCCGGTGATCGAAGACCTGATTGCCCAGCAAATGAGCGCGTTCTTGCTGGAAAAACCAAATGACGCAAAAATTATTGTCAACAAGATCATCGATGCTGCGCGTGCCCGTGAAGCAGCGAGGAAAGCCCGCGAACTGACACGCCGCAAAGGAGTGCTGGACGGCATGGGGCTGCCCGGCAAACTGGCTGACTGTCAGGAAAAAGATCCGGCTTTATCCGAACTGTACCTGGTGGAGGGTGATTCTGCGGGCGGTTCAGCCAAGCAGGGCAGAGACCGTAAATTCCAGGCTATTTTACCGCTCAAGGGCAAGATATTAAATGTAGAAAGAGCGCGTTTCGAAAAGCTTGTCTCGTCACAGGAAATTGCTACCTTAATTACCGTGCTGGGGACAGGGATCGGCAAGGATGAATACAACGCCGATAAATTGCGCTACCACCGCATTATCATCATGACAGATGCGGATGTGGACGGCTCGCATATCCGCACTCTGCTGCTCACCTTCTTCTATCGGCAAATGCCGGAATTGGTAGAGCGCGGCCACATTTACATCGCACAGCCTCCGCTTTACAAGATCAAGCAAGGTAAGGACGAACGTTATTTGAAAGATGACCACGAACTAAAAAATTATATGCTTAAATCCGCGCTTAATAATGCGGTGTTATATCCGGCATCCAATGCCAGCCCGATTCAGCCAGGCACGCTCGAGCAAATAGCCAAACAATACTTTCTCGCCGAAGCAGTGATTGATCGCTTGTCGCGTTTCACCGCACCGGAAGCCAGCCATGCCCTGCTCACCCTGCCCACCCTATCACTGGATGACGAAAAACAAGCTCAACTTAGCGCGCAGCAGCTAGAAAAGGCCTGCGGAGGCAATATCAAAGTCGTAGTAGAAATTGACAAAGCCGGTGAACACCGAATGCGTTTGGAAAAGTTATATCACGGGAATTACTCGGTCAGCTATATGGATCGCGACTTTCTACAAGGCAGCGACTACATGCAAATCCGCCAGACCGCAGAAGTATTGAACGGCCTGATTACCCAGGGCGCATATATCGTTCGAGGAGAACAGAAATGTTCCGTGACCAGTTTCAAACAGGCTATCGAATGGCTGCTGGAAGAGGCCAAGCGTAGCGTAACTATTCAGCGCTACAAAGGGTTGGGAGAGATGAACCCATCGCAACTTTGGGAAACCACCATGGACGTGAAGAACCGTGTTTTATTAAAAGTAGGTATTGAGGATATCCTGACTACTGATGAAATATTCACAACTTTAATGGGCGACATTGTAGAACCGCGCCGCTCATTTATTGAAAAGAACGCGTTGGGAGTGAAGAATTTGGATGTATAGCAGATATTAATATTTGTTTGTATGATTAATCGAAGGATATGCCTTACATCACTACACCTAGCGATTTTGTAACTTGGATTCGCTCCGTTGCGCCTTATATCAATGCCTTTCGCGGCCGTACTTTTGTGGTCGCCTTCGGCGGCGAAGTGGTGGCGGACGGTAAATTTATCGGGCTGACCCACGACCTCAACTTGCTTGCCAGCCTGGGTGTGCGGCTGGTTCTGGTGCATGGCGCGCGCCCGCAAATCGAACAACACCTGGCGCGCAATAACATCGAGGATCGCTACCACCAGAACATCCGCCTGACCGATGCGGAGACCATGCAATGCGTGAAGGAAGCGGTGGGGCGGGTGCGTGTGGAAATCGAGGCGTTGCTGTCCATGGGATTGGCGAATTCACCGATGGCGAATGCCGACATCCGCGTGGCGGGCGGCAACTTCATCACCGCGCAGCCGATGGGTGTGATCGCCGGGATGGACTTGCTGCACACCGGCAGCGTGCGCAAGGTGGACGTGACCGCAATCAAAGACAGGCTTGCCAGCAACGAAGTGGTGCTGCTGTCGCCGCTGGGCTATTCGCCCACCGGCGAGGTGTTCAATCTCACCCTCGAAGACGTGGCGACGCAGACCGCCATCGCGCTGGATGCGGACAAGCTGATTTTCCTGATGGATACCGATGGCGTGCTGGACAAGAAAGGGGAGCTGCTGCGCGAGCTGACCGTGGATCAGGCGATCACCGTGCTTTCCGGCAAGCGCAAGCTGCCGGATGATGTCAGCCTGTTCCTGCCTTGTGCGGTGCATGCCTGCGAGGCTGGTGTGGCTCGCGCGCACCTGATCAGCCGCCATGTGGATGGCGCGATACTCCAGGAATTGTTTTCCGATACCGGCATCGGCAGCATGGTGGTTGAAACCACGCTCAACACGCTGCGCGATGCTACCATCAACGATGTAGGCGGTATCCTGCAATTGCTGCATCCGCTGGAGGAAGAGGGCATACTGGTGCGTCGCAGCCGCGAATTGCTCGAACGCGAAATTGGCCGTTTCGTGGTAATGGAACATGACCACCGTATCATCGGTTGTGCCGCGCTGTACCCGTTTACCGATGAGGCGGCGGCCGAACTGGCCTGCCTCGCGGTGCAGCCTGCTTGCCGCCGCCACGGCTATGGTGATGCCCTGCTCAAGCACATCACATCGGAAGCGCAGGCGCAGGGGCTGCGTAAGCTGTTTGTACTGACCACACGCACCGCCCACTGGTTCGTCGAGCGTGGCTTCAAGGAAACCGACATAGCGAAACTGCCTGCACAGAAAAAAAACCTGTACAACTACCAGCGGCGTTCCAAGGTATTCGTAAAAACTTTGCAATGAAAACCTGAATAAATAATTGGAGAATACAACCATGGCAAGAATGGTGCAGTGCGTAAAACTTGGGCGTGAAGCGGAAGGGCTCGATCGCCTTCCTTATCCTGGCGAGCTTGGCAAGCGCATTTTTGAAAATGCTTCCAAGGAAGCATGGCAGGGCTGGATACGCCACCAGACCATACTGGTTAACGAAAACCGCCTCAACCTCGCCGATGCGCAGGCACGCAAATATCTGGCTAGGCAAATGGAAGATTACTTCTTCGGCGACGGCGCGCAAATGCCTACCGGTTATGTGCCGCCACATAAATAAAATAGTGCAACGCTAACGGTGGTTAAAAAACCTCCCGCGCAGAATTTTCTCAACCGCGAACTGGAACAGCTGGAATTTAACCGGCGCGTGCTGGCACAGGCGGAAGATGACAGCGTACCGTTGCTGGAACGGCTGAAATATCTCGGTATCGTCAGTAGCAACCTGGATGAATTTTTTGAAATCCGTGTTGCCGGACTGAAAGAGCAGATTAAACTTACAGGCATTCATGCCGGGCCGGATGGCATGGACGCTCACCAAACTCTGAAACTGGTGTGCGAGCGGGCGCGTCTGCTCATCACGCGGCAATACCAGATTCTCAACGACGATCTTCTGCCAGCTCTCGATCAACAAGGCATCCGATTCCTGCGCCGCACCAAATGGAACGAAGCACAACGCGCCTGGGTGCGGGAATTTTTCTTCAATGAAGTAATGCCGGTGTTAACGCCGATCGGCCTTGATCCCTCGCATCCCTTCCCGAGCGTGCTAAACAAAAGCCTGAATTTTGCGGTGGAACTGCAAGGCAAGGACGCCTTCGGGCGCAATTCTGCCAGGGCCATCGTGCAAGCGCCGCGCGTGTTGCCGCGTACCATCCCGCTGCCGCCGGAAATCAGTGGCTGCGCGCATGGCTTCGTGTTCCTATCTTCCATTCTGCACGCCCATGTCGGCGAACTGTTCGGCGGCATGGAAGTGCTGAGCTGCCACCAGTTCCGCGTCACGCGCAACAGCAACCTGTTCTTTGATGATGAGGAAGTAAAAAACCTGCGCACCAGTTTGCAGGGGGAATTGCCGCACCGCCATTTCGGCAACGCGGTGCGGCTGGAAATCACCGACAACTGCTCGCTGCGAGTGGCCGAGTTCCTGCTGCAACAATTCATGCTGGAGCCAACTGACCTGTATCGTGTGAATGGCCCGGTCAACCTGGTGCGCCTGATGGGCATCCCGGATCAGGTGGAGCGGGACGACCTGAAATTTCCATCATCCTATTTTCCTCTGTTGACGTTAGCCGACTTGCTTCAAACTGAGTGCTGACGTGGTGTTCAATCGAATTGGGAGGGC
>FZPX01000397.1_pt1 | contig 23664 bp, 21 predicted proteins | sample 1534791 | NCBI WGS metagenome assembly FZPX01 (sample SAMEA104161951, study PRJEB21768) | metagenome | biome: subterrestrial habitat; feature: phreatic zone; material: underground water | place: France | collected 2016-06-01 | depth 60 m | reverse complement strand
TCCGCGACACCGGGCAGCTTGAACCCAACCGACTACCAGAACAATCCCGGAAAGAGTTACCAGACTTTCAGTTGGCGAAAGGACAAGAGCACGCGCCTGAACGTCGCTTGGGAAGGCGAAACGCTGCACAATGGTTTAACTACGGCGACGTTGTTTGGCCGCCAGAACGATCACGGGCAGTTGCCGAACTATACAATTTCGGCTTGCATCATCGGGCCGACCTGCACGACCGGTTACCACGGAACAATAAACAATAACCATGTAAGTTCGCTGGGTCTGGACGTGAAGCACCAGCAGGATTTCAATTGGTTGTCTTCACGCTTGATTGCCGGGCTGTATTATGACAAGAGCCCCAACCTCTATAAAAGCGACAACTTGGATGTCACAAGAAATGCGGCCAACGTTTATACCGGCTACGCTTCCAGCACCACATATACTACGGGGACGCGCTATTACAACACCGACATCAAAAATACGGCGTTGTTTGCACAGTGGGAGTTATCGCCACTGGACAAGGTGCGTGTGGTGGCAGGGGGTCGCTTGGACAGTATCAACTATAACTTTGTCAATTACCTGACGCCCAGCGCTGCTTTTGGTGCGCCTTCTGAATCACGCAGCTTTAGCCACTTCAGTCCGAAAATTGGCAGCACTTATGCAGTGAGCGACCGGGCGAGCGTGTACGCAAACGTCAGCGAGGGATTCAAGCCGCCGGAAGTGAGTGAGTTGTATGGCAAGTCGGCGATACCCGACCTTAGGCCCTCTACGTACGACAACTACGAGCTGGGTTTGCGCATGGCGTTTCTCGACAATGCGCTCAAGCTGGATGCGGCGCTATACCGGCTGGATGGCACGGATACCATCGTGAGCTACACCATCGCACCGGGCAATTCTGAAAACCGTAATGCCGGCCGCACACGTAGCGGCGGTTTGGAGCTGAACTTGGGTTGGGACGCAGGTGCAGTTGACGCGCGTTTGGGGGCATCCGTTGCGAGCCATCGCTTTGTGCAGTACAAGGCATCCGGCACGCTTGACTACAGCGGCAAGGAAATGCCTTCGTCTCCGGACACTGTTTCGGCGGAAATTGGCTATAAACCAATCAAGGATGGGCGTGTGGCGTTGGAACTGGTTCAACAAAGCTCCTATTGGATGAACAATGCCAATACGGTGCGTTACTCCGGACATACGCTGTTCAACTTGCGCGGGAATTACAAGTTTGCGGACGGATGGGAAGCCTGGTTGCAGGGGCGTAATCTGACCAACAAGCTCTATTCGGATTCTTCTAGCAGCAGTTACAATGGAACAGGCGCGTACACCCCCGCAACACAAGATACGTATGCTACGGGCGCACCACGCAGCTTGATGGTCGGTCTCAATTACACATTTGACGGCAAGAAATAATGGCGGCAGCGGAAAAAACAAAGGGGTTGGTGAACGATTGGCTGTTTCGCAATGGCCTTTGGGTTGGCTTGATTTCCTGTTTGGCGGTTAACGGGGTGTGCTTGGCCGCTGATTCAACAGCCACTGCAAAGCCCCATGATAGGGAAAAGATGTGGAAAACATCCCTTGCGCGGAAACCTGTTGCCGTCGCCGCCACGTTCGATGCGAATGGCAGGCTGTGGCAAGCATCCGTGAAAGACGGGCATATTATGGTGAGCCATTCTGACGATAAGGGCAAAACATCCAGCGCCCCGGTCGTGGTTAATCCGGAGTCTGAGTTTGTTTCTGCGGAAGGTGAGAACCGCCCGAAAATTCTGGTGGCTGGCAACGGCAATGTTTATGTTTCTTACACCAGCGCCCTGGAGACGCCTTTTTCCGGCAATGTCCGGTTCAGCCGTTCGGCGGATGGAGGAAAGAGTTTTTCTGCGCCGGTCACGGTGAATGATAATCTTGAGCCTTTTACCCACCGCTTCGATTCGATGGGCATAAACGGGCGCGGCCAGATTTACATTGCATGGCTGGACAAGCGCGATGCCGCAGATGCCAATAAAAAAGGGGAGAAATACAGCGGTATTTCGGTCTATTACGCCATTTCCGATGATGAGGGGAAAAGTTTCAAAGCCAACATCAAGGCTGCCGACCATTCCTGTGAATGCTGCCGTGTGGCAATGGCGATAGATACAGACGGCACACCGGTTATTGCGTGGCGGAGCATATTCGGCAAGAACGTGCGCGACCACGCCATGCTGCGGCTCGACGGCAAGTCGCAACCCATCCGCCTCAGCTACGACAACTGGGAAATTGACGCCTGCCCGCATCATGGCCCGGCAGCTTCCATTGCCCAGGATGGCGTTTACCATTTCGTCTGGTTCGACAATGCGCCTGAACGGCACGGCCTGTTTTACGCGCATTCATCCGATCAGGGCAAGAGTTTTTCCAGCCCGTTGAATTTCGGAAATTTCAAGACTCAGGCCGCACACCCGCATGTTTTAAGCTTGGGCAAGCGCGTATTTATTGCTTGGAAAGAATTTGACGGCGAAACCACCAGCATCAACCTGATACAGTCCGAAGATGGAGGAAATGCATGGTCGGCACCCCGCAAGATTGCTTCCACCGCTGACACATCGGATCATCCCATGTTGATCGGCGATGGTGAAAAGGTTTACCTTTCCTGGAACACCGTCAAGGAAGGCTACCGCCTGATTGATTTGCCGGAGGGGGCGCAGTGAATCCAGAAAAAGCAGTTGGCCGTTTTGTAGGCGCGAATTCATTCGCACGTGACTCATTGCGTGTGCGAATGAATTCGCACCTACGAAAAACTACCGTTTCCAGGATGAAATGGCTGCTCGCCCTGTTGCTGTGTCTCGGCGCAGCTTGCGCCTTCGCCGCACAGGAGATTAAACCTTTCGTGCGCGGCAGCCACCAGCAAATTGTTTCCGCACGCGCAGGCAAGCCCTTCGTGATTTCCTTCTGGTCACTCACCTGCACGAACTGCCGTGACGACCTAATGATGTTCGGCAAGCTGGTGCAGAAACACCGCAGTTTTGATTTGGTACTGGTTGCCACCGATACGCCGGAGCAAAAGCAGGAAATTGCGAGTACCCTGCAGCATTACCGCCTGGGGCGCGCCGGGTTGGGCCGAATCGAATCCTGGGTGTTCGCCGACAGTTACGCTGAACGCCTGCGCTTTGAAGTGGATCCGCAATGGTATGGGGAACTGCCGCGCACTTATTTTTATGACGCGCAAGGGCGTGCCCAGGCGTTGAGTGGCACGCTGGATCAAGCACAAATCGAACGCTGGATACGCGAGGGCGGTAAAAATGGATAAGGATACCGGTTTTCTGGCGCGGGTTTCCGTTACGGCTGCTGTGTTGTATGCCGGTGTGCTGAACGCGCAAGAGGCATGACCATGGAAGCAATAATGCAGCCCATTTCATTTTCCCGTTTTGCCATTTCAGCTCCACGCGAACGGACATTCATCTCGTCCACACGCGGCGTGACAATGAGTTCGGTTGCGCTCGTCGTGGCGCTGCACCTGGCCGCATTGCTTGCCTGGATGTCGCTACCTCGCAACGCCCCTGCGCCGGTCAATGAAATGACCGTTGCGTTCATGATTACTCCTGCCACGCAACCTGAAGCCAGGACGGTGCCGCCCCCGCTGCAACATGCTCCCATTCCACGCAAGATTGTGCCAGCGCCTGAACCGGCGCCGGTTGAAACTGCCGCACAGGAAAGCCCTGTTGAGCAGCCTCCCGTTCCGGTAGTTGCCGCAGCACCCACTCCAGTTATTGCCGCTGCGCCAGTTATCGCGCCAGTCGCGCCCGTTGCTCCAGAAGTGGAGCCGGATTACAAGGCATCTTATCTGAACAATCCGCGCCCGAACTATCCGTTTGCCGCACGCCGGATGGGCCTGCAAGGCAAGGTGGTGCTGAATGTGGAGGTGCTGGCTGAAGGATTGTGCGGGCAAGCTCATGTGCACCAGAGCAGCGGCCATGACATGCTGGACAATGCGGCTTTGCAGACGGTGAAGACATGGAAATTCGTTCCGGCAAGCCAAGCTGGGCGCGCAGTCACCAAATGGTTCAAAATCCCCATCCAGTTCTCGCTGACTAATAACGAAACATGAACAACCTTTTTTCCGTAGGCTCGCCGATAGTGGCGGGCACGTTGCTGGCGCTGATTATTCTTTCCGTAGTGACTTGGTCAATCGCCTTGTTCAAGTTGTGGAAACAAGTACAGGATGGCAAGCGCAAACGTGCTTTCAATGATGCCTTCTGGTCGGCGCACGACTGGCACGCTGCTGCTGAGGTGGCGAAAACGGGTGAGGGCGATCTGGGGCGGCTGGCGCAGGCGGGTTTCGCCGAGTTGAAGAACCTGAACGCCGAGCAGCAGGATTTGAAACATCAGGGAGCGCCGCAGGAAGTCCTGGAAAGGATGTTGCGCCAGCAAGTGCAGAACATCCAGCGTTACCACGAACGGGGCTTGTCCGAGCTTGCCACCATCGGCTCGACCGCGCCATTTGTCGGGCTGTTCGGCACGGTGTGGGGCATCATGCACGCGCTTCAGGATATTGGTAAAACAGGCTCGGCCAGCCTGGATGTGGTGGCCGGGCCGATAGGCGAGGCGCTGATCGCCACCGCCATCGGCATCGCCACCGCGCTGCCCGCAGTGCTGGCTTACAACTATTTCCTGCGCCGCCTGCGCTTGCACGTCACGGAACTGGAAAATTTCGCGCATGACTTCATGCGCCTGGCGTTGAAGCATAATTTCAAATTTTGAATATGGCATTCGGCGATTCTTCCGGGCAGGACATGATGAGCGAGATCAACGTCACGCCACTGGTGGACGTGATGCTGGTGCTGCTGGTGGTGTTCATCATCACCGCCCCCTTGCTGGCGCCCCAATCGCTCAAAATCAACCTGCCGAAGACGGCCTCGGTGGCGTCCGATAAAAAGCTGCAGCCCGTGCGCATGGTGGTTGATGCGCAAGGTAACATTGCGGTCAATGAATCACATTTGAGTGACGAAGGTCTGGCTGAAATGCTGCGCAGCCGCACGGCAGCGGATGCGTCATTCCAGCTTCAGATCGAGGCCGATAAGGCCGTGCCTTACGGGCGTGTTGCGGAATTGATGGCGATTGCGCAGCGGGCCGGGGTGGCCAAACTATCGTTTGTGACACTCGTTGCGCATTAGCTGAAATAAACAAAGTGGGTCACGGTTGCGCCTGGCCGTCCGACTTCAGCATCTGTGACAAGTCCTGCGAAGTTTGCGCTGCCGCTTGTGGGCCTTTGATCTTGACTTGCGCCCAGACCTCCATCTCCCCAGTACCCCATGACACCAGAGTTGCGAGTGAAAATACCAGCATGCCGCGAGTCATGCCTTTGCTGATTCCCTGCTCATCCAGATAACGGTTGATATACCAAGCGGCAATAAAGAACGCGATGGTGGAGAGAATCAGATTCAGCATGCCGGGAAGTTCGAATGTCATGGCTTTTTCCTGCACAGTTTGCAAAGTTCCAACAAGCGAAGCGTGTTGTACTGGATGATTGCACATTCGGCGCAATGCCAAAGGTAGGCAATTTACTACTGGGAACCGCGATAAATTCAGATTTCGTCATTCCGGCCCTTCGACAGGCTCAGGATAAACTGACCTGCGGTCAGGCCTGAACCCAGTTATCTCAAACAGTTGGATGCCGGATCAAGTCCTGCACCACAAAGTTGAACGCATAGTTGGCCTGTGCCATCGGGTATAAGTCCCAGTTTGTTGTAAGAACGCTCCTGCAAGCGCAGCCAGGATGAAGCACAACGCACCGGGGAATAGGCTATGTTTGCTTACCTCCGCATTGCGAGGGCCGGTATATCGCTTCCACCGAGCCGGTATCGCAGCTCCAGTTGAGCTTTCCATTGGAAATACGCGGGACGAAAATGAGCGTCTTGCCGGATACGGGTTCCTGGTTTGCTGAGAATGTCAGTGTGATGACGCCGTTCGCGACATTGACTATATACGGCAGGTCACCATGCTCATCAAGGTCTGTCAAATAAGGTTTTGAATGTTTGTCCGGAAGGCGCAACGCGTTGCTATCAGATGGAAGAGTGGTGTGCTCTTCGTAATAGCCAGTGATTGCGTCCTGTATTTTGCCGGTCTTGGCGACCGCTAGCGTTACTTTAACGCGCCCTTCACGTTCACCTGTTCCGGAAAAAACCACCCAGAGCAAACTTGCGACGAGCAACTGCGCAACGACGAAAGCTATTACTGCTGTCTTCTTGCGATTTATGTTTGGCTGGTTTGCCATTGGAAATCTCCTATTTAAGCTTTACAATGAATTCAATATTTGCATTGCACGTTGCCTCCATCATTAGGCGGCAAACAAATTCACCAGCCCATCCAACCCCACGAAGTTGAACGCATAGCTGGCTTGCGAGCGCACCACGGGCTTGGCATGGTAGGCGATGCTGACCCCGGCCTGAGCCATCATCTTGAGGTCGTTCGCGCCGTCACCCATGGCGATAACCTGTTCCGGTTTCAGCCCCAGTTCGTTGCGCGTATGCACCAGCCGTTCCGCCTTGCCTTGCGCATCGAGAATGTGCCCCAATACTTTTCCGGAAAGTTTGCCGTTGACGATTTCCAGTGTGTTGGCGTGCGTGTAGTCGAGGCCGAGTCTATTCTTTAAGCGTTCGGTGAAGAACACGAAGCCACCGGAAACCAGCAGCGTTTTGATGCCATGATTTTTCAGCGCGGACAGCATGGTTTCCGCACCGGGGTTGAGCTTGAGGCGTTCGTCATACACGCGAATTAGCGCGCTTTCATCCAGGCCTTCCAGCAACGCGACGCGGCGGCGCAGGCTTTCGGAAAAATCTATTTCGCCGCGCATGGCAGCTTCGGTAATCGCCGCCACCTGCGGCTTGAGTCCCTGCATGTCGGCGATTTCGTCTATGCACTCAATGTTGATCAGCGTGGAATCCATGTCCATGACCAGCAGGCCGAAATCGGCAAGCTGCTGCCTTGGCCTGACGAAGCCGTAATCAAGCTGGTGATCGTGGCAATAGGCCGCGATGGCGTCGTGCGGTTTCGCCTCATGCAGGCGGTATGCATGTGCGGCGGTTTGTTCGATGCGGGTGGCAGTGGACAGCCCGGCGAGGTAGTCCAGATGAACGGCGGGGATGTCGTTGTTGGCTTGGATGATGAGGTTCATAAAGTTGGTTATCATTCCCGATGAGGGAATCTGTTTAATAAAAAAGGTTCATCTGACTTTTGCAGGGGTTAAAGGTACGATCCGGCTGTTTCATGGTGATACTCCTCGCTTGAGTGGGGCGACGCGGGTATTTTAGCGGATATTCCGACCGGCGGTGCTGCTGGGGAAGCAGTTGAAGGTTGGGAGCCTTGGTAACGCGGGTTGCTCCACTAGACTGGCATTGTGCCCGGCACTATCATCGCACTTTCCATGAGGTGTAGAGATACAACAAGTTTTTGTTTTCAGGAGCGACACTATGCAGCATTTAACACCAAAACAAGCTTATGAATTCTTGCAGGCCAACCCAGAGTCGATATTGGTTGACGTGCGTAGCGAGATGGAACACATGTTTGTCGGTCATCCCCAAGGCGCTATCCTGATCCCCTGGGTTGATGGACCGGAGTGGGAAATCAACCCCCACTTTGTTGCCCATGTAAAAAAGGCAGCCAGCCTGAATCGTCCCATTGTCCTGATTTGTCGCTCTGGCCGCCGCTCGGTGGATGCCGGACAGGAGCTGGAAAAAGCGGGACTCCAGGATGTATACAACGTGTTAAATGGTTTTGAAGGTGATCTGGATGAGCAGCATCACCGTAATTCCCACAACGGATGGCGTTTTCAGGAACTGCCTTGGACGCAAACGTGAGGAATGTTGCGGCATCAATAAATCAATCTAACTGGCATGGCGGCAGCGCCACCACATAAAATGAACGCCGCCGTGTCCGTTCTCTGATGAAGCTTCTGATAAAACTACCAGCCATTTCGCTTGGTTACCCAAAGACGGTAACCAAGTGGCGATTTCTCTCCTGGTGGGGAAGAGTCCGCAGCCGCCAATTATTCGCCCGAATTGAACCCATGAACCAAAAGCGTAGCGAGAACGAGCGCTCCTACATACGACCGTATTCACAGAGCACCAAGGTTCATGGGTAGGGAAGAGAAGCCGCTTCGCAACGTTTACGTTAATTTCCCGCCTTGATCTGCCACGCTGAGTGGCAAGCAACACACTTGGTTAATGTATTGGAGGCCATCTTCAAGATTTCTGGCGCCGGTGCACCACCTTCTGCTGCTTTGGCGATTTCATCCATGTCGTGGTGAACGCTCATGCCCAGTGTTTTGAATTCCAGCGGCAGTTTTGCCATCAGTGCCGGATTGACATCCGCAGCGGCAGCCATACCTGCGGCGCGGGAGGCCTGGATGATACGCTTCACATCTCCTTGGTTCGCCCCTTCCAGAATTCCTTGCGTTGAAGACAACAGGCCGCGCATTTCGGTCAAGACCAGATCGCGCTCAGCTGGTTGCAATACCACCGCTGTTCTGCCATCGGTTCCTGCGGAAGTGCTCCCGCGAATGAAGAACCATGCAAATACGGCAATGGTAGCAACCCAGAGTAGCAGGGCAATTGAGGCGATTTTGTTGGATTTCATTTTGAGTTTCTTGTTTGGTTACAGGGGCAGGCAGGATAGAAAAGAGTCACACGGCTGTCTGTGCTAAAAGTCACATAAGCAGGGCGAAAATATGCGGTATGCCAGGCCGATACCCAAGCATATCGGCCATCTTTAAAATCGGCAAAAGCCAGATACGGTTCCGTTTTTACTGGCTGATTTTTTGATTTAAGCTGTGCCCAAGTTGATCGGTCATCTTTAAATCACCAACAACCAGATACGTCTCCGGGCTTGTTTGCTCAATTTTTGATTCAACCAGAACTGCGGCAACCACATTTTCATCAGCCTGCTTTGTGGCGGCGCTAACCGGCTGGCTGGCGACAGCGGGTTCTATGGGAACAACGTTCTTGGCACGAAATACTGGCAGAGAAAACCCTATGAACATTATCACAGCAGCCAAGCCGGCCACCTTGATTAGCCTGCCAGTGGTTTGTTTGTTCTTGCGCGGGCGCGCCATCAATTGAACCTTGGCCCTTTCAGCACGCGACTGTTCGACCTGCATACGAAGCTGTTCAATTTCACGCTCTTCCGGTACGGTACGTTGCTGGGCTGCGAGCGATACTTCTTGGGCCAATTCTTCCCTGATTTGTGCTGCCTCACGGGCGCGCTGTTCGGCGATTTCGCGTTTTTCCGCCAATGCTTGGCGCTGCGTAACTTGAGCCAGCAATTCGCGTTCCTGGTCGAGATGATACTGGGCTTGTTCGAGCAATTGAATACCGATTTGTTTGCGTTGCTCGGCGGCCAATCTTGCGTGATCGGCTGCTTCGCTACGCTTGCGCGCAATAACTGTGGCCAGCGCTTCACAACGAACACGCTCCTGCTCAGCCTCGGTGGCTTTGCGTTCTTCCGCAATACGCAACTTCGCCATATTTTCCGCGCGGGTCAATGCGGTGTTGTGTGCTGATTCTGCTGCGGTAATTTGCTTGCGGATGGTAACGGTAGCCAGAGCCTCGGCATGGATATATTCTTTTTTTACCTTAAGTGCCTGGTTTTCGGCATCCGCACGAATCCTGGCTATATTCATGGCACGCACTGCCGCTTGCTCCGTATCCTGTGCGGCCTGAGCTGCCTGCCTATTCAGTTTTTCCGTTGCCTCAGCAATTTCCCTGGCGCGAACCTCGAGCTCGATGCGCTTGTTATCTGTCTCAATTGCTTGCAATTCGGCAGCCATGCGTGCCTCAATCTCGGAAATGGCCCGCATCTCAATTTCAATTTGCGCTTCAGCGATGCGGCGTGCGTCGCTTTCAATATCTGTACGTTGCATCGCCAAACCCTCAGCCTCCTTGAGCGCCTGTATCCTTTGTTGTGCAGCTGCTATTGCGGCCTTCTCGGCAGCCAGGTTCTGCTCCATTGCCAATCGCTCATTTTCCAACATTGTGGCGCGTAACTGCGTGGAATGCAACGCGGTATTCTGAATCTGCAATTTTTCCAGCATGGTTTGCTCAGCCTGCCGCTCTGCTTGAATGTGATCCTGTTCAATTTGCAGCAACGCATTTTCACGTTCGGTATTTTGACGGGCGATACATAATGCATTTTGCGCTGCGGCGGCACGTTCATTTGCTGCAGCAATTGCTTGTATCTCAGCCTGCAATTTAAGATCGGTTTCGTGCGCAGCCAGCATTTCAGCTTCGGCGCGCTGCTGGGCAAATGCGGTTAAATCGCGCTCTGCCTGCAGCTTGTGCGCTGCGGCTTGTTGGGCCATCGTTTCAGAGGCGAGGCGATCCTTTGCCTCATGCTCGGCCTGGCGCAACAAAACGTTGGCTTCTTCATGTTGGCGTGTGGCCCTTCTTTCTGCATCGGCCTGGGCCAGCAGTAATGCGCTTGTTTCCTGTTCGGACTTGAGTTTTCGTTCAGTTTCAATTCGCGCAATCGCTTCAGCTTCAGCACGTAGCTTTGCAGCCTCATATGCCAGGCGTTCGTTACGCTCACGCTCTTCGGCATCGGCTCTGGCTTGTTCCTCAGAAAGTTTACGTTTAGCGGCCAAAGCCATAGTGGCCAGATCCGCTGCCGAACGTGCCAAGGCTGCCTGCTCGGCATCGCGGTCGGCCGCAAGCCGCGCTTCAATCTCGCACAGTGCGAGCGATTCTGCCCGCACGCGCGCATCTGCGGCCTCGGCTGCTGCTTGTTCGGCTTTGAGTTTGGAGTTAAACAACAGGATGGTTTCCTGCTCTTTGCGAATCTTCTCTTGCACAGCCCGTGTGATTGCATGATCGGTTGACTCTTTTTCCTGGGCAAGATTGGCAGCTTTCTGCTCCAGCCTGGCGCGATTCTCTGCCGCTTGGGCGGCGCGTTGTTCGGCCTCGACATGCTTGCTTATCTGCTCAAGTTCACGCTGCTCGATGTTCAACTTCTCCCTGGCCAGGCGCGTATGTTCGGCCTCGCTTGCGGCACGCAGCGCTGCCACGTCGCGCAACTGTGTTTCCAGCTTTAATTTCTCCTCGGCTTGCAATTGCTGCATTTGTTCGGCAGCGAGGCGCTCCGCAACTGCTTTCTCGGTTTTTACTTGAACCTCAGCAATCGCGGATCGGATGGTGAGCATTTCAGCCTCATCACGGTGTTTTGAAGCCAGTTCCGCCTGGTGCTGTTGCTCAATTAATGCGCCCAATTCACGATCAGCCTTAGCCCTGGCCTCCGCAGCCATACGTGTGTTCCGCTCATGTTGCAGGCGATGATTTAACTCTTCATGAGCCTGGTATTCAGCGCGGAGTCTCGCTTGGTTCTCATCTTGAAGCCTGCGTTCAATCAATAGTTTTTCCTGCAACTCACGCGCAAGTTGCTTTTCAACTTCCAGCTTGGATTGAATAACATCTGCGAGCCTCGCTTCCTCCTGGCACTTTGTTTCAATCTGCGCGGCCAGTTCCCTCTCGGTTCGTGCACGCGCTTGAGCGACCGCACACGCATGTGCTTCCGCTCGTGCACGCGCCTGTGCGGAAAGATCAGCCTGTGTTTCTGCTTCCAGGTGCGCCCGCGCTTCCTGGATGGCTTGTGACTCGGCGATGTATTCTTCGCTGGTGTTGCTGACTAGTCGAACTATGACTGGCTTTGACATGGTATTGCCCCTTGTGATTTGTGAACGTGCGTGCCGAACTCACTTTAGAATCATGGCTACGATGCCAAGATAACAGCTTGGAAAACAATTAAAACGCAGAACAGCGAGGAAAAATCAGGCTATTTCAAGCTGGCCAGGCCTTGCACGTCACGCACTAATGACAAAGCGGAGCGGTTATCCGGACGTTCCTCATGGTATGAGCATATATATCTATCCAAATTCAGTTGCCAGATCACGCGAATTGTCATGCTGGTTTACACGCCGCAACTTCCACCGCCCTCATTTTTCTACCCGGAACTTGCCGCTTGCGCCTCGTCTCGGTTTTATTTTATGGTGAACATCGTGATGAGAAACCAGACCTGGTCGTTACTTGTTTTTACAATATGCCGATGGCACCCATTCGTAAATTGCCAGAATTGTTGAGCGAGCAATGAAGTTCACTCGAAAACTTGCCTATATATATCTAGACCTTTCGGCATATATACACCCGGCTTGCGGAATTGTATCCTGCGAAAGTGCATAGCAAATCTGAGCGTCAGTGCTATTTCAAAGAAGCCTGAAGCTTGGGTGCGGCTATTGGCTGTTTGGTGCTAATTCATAGAGGAATATATGTCGGTTGAAACTACGGGTGCTGTTCGGTAACCTTACAAAATGCTAAAACGTATTTCAGTCGAACAACTGCGCTTGGGTATGTACGTGCATGAGCTTTGCGGTTCGTGGATGGATCACCCGTTCTGGCGTAATGCCTTTCTGCTGGACACTCAAAAAGACTTGCGGGTTATCTTGGCTACCGGCATCAAGGAAGCATGGATAGACACAACCAAAGGCCTGGATGTCGAGGGCGGAATTTCCGAAGCAGCGATTGTGGCCGAAGTCGAAACCACGCTTGCACATGCTGATAAGGCCAAGAAAAGTGAGCAACGCGTAAACCTTGCGCAAGAAGCTGCACTGGCCGTCAAGATTTGTGCAAGATCCAAACAAGCCGTTTCTTCCATGTTTCAGGAAGCTCGCATGGGCAAGGCGCTGAATGCCGATGATGCGCTGCCTATCGTTGAAGAAATCGCTACCTCAGTAATGCGCAACCCAGGCGCGCTGATCAGCGTTGCGCGGCTGAAAAACAAAGACGAGTACACCTACATGCACTCGGTTGCGGTGTGCGCGCTGATGGTGTCTTTGGCACGGGAGTTGGGGCTGGATAATGCACAAATTCGCCAGGCCGGATTGGGTGGCCTGCTGCACGATGTTGGAAAGATGATGATCCCGCAGGAAATACTCGACAAGCCGGGCAAGCTGACCGATGCAGAATTTGAAACGGTAAAAAGCCATCCTGCCCAAGGGCACAAATTATTGCTGGAAGGCATCGGAATCGGCGATGTCGCACTGGATGTCTGTTTGCATCATCACGAAAAAATGGATGGTAGCGGCTATCCCGAAAAGCTCACGGATGCGCACATCAGCCTGTATGCCAAGATGGGGGCGGTGTGCGATGTGTATGATGCAATCACCTCCAATCGCCCCTACAAAAACGGATGGGAACCTGCCGACTCGATACGCAAAATGGCCGAATGGAGCAAGGGGCATTTCGACCAGCGCATTTTTGAGGCGTTTGTACGCAGTATTGGTATTTATCCCGTTGGCTCGCTGGTGCGAATGGAATCGGAACGCTTGGGAGTGGTCGTTGACCAAACCGAAAAATCCCTACTCGCACCCAAAGTAAAAGTATTTTTTTCTATCAAATCTAATGCGCGGATTGCTACCGATATAGTGGATTTATCAAAACCTGCCTGTAAGGACAAAATTGCCTCGCACGAAGACCCGTTAAAATGGGGCATCAGCGACATCCATGAGTTGTGGAGCGGTATATCTGCCAAGCCTTGGTAAATGCGGGTGCAAGAATTATCATGGAAAACGAAGTTGATGGGCTTGTAGATGCGAATTCATTCGCACGAGTAACAGGTTGTGTTCGAACGAATCCGCACCTACGGAAGCGGAATAACCAATTGAAATGTAACAATGTTATTGTCAACGGCGGATTTTAGGATTATTTTTTAGTTTCCCCCTAAAGTTTCCCTGAATGCTGCCGATAATGAAAATGTGAATGCTGGTTTGACCCCCTTGCAAACATGCATTCATTTCACCCTCCGCCTAATCCCTTGAGGCGGAGGTCCTCTTTATTGTAAGGGAATATCCTACAAGCCCAGTCCCCGAATTCTTACAAAAGAATCGGTAAGCTTCCTATTTTATTTATCTTATTATCCGCGCAAGATGCAACCGTCGAAGTTGGACAGTGGTTTTCAGGACGCTTCTACAAATTCAGGTTTGTTAATCCCGCTTGGGTATCAATGACGGACCGGATGGGTAAAGTTTTCAACGAGCTTACAAGGGGGCTATATGAACAGCATGCAATTGCAAGAAGGCATCCGCGATATTAATCTGACTTACCTGATGCTGGCTCAGCAAATGATCAAGGAAGACAAGCCAGCCGCAATTTTCCGCCTGGGCATCAGTCAGGATTTGGTAGATGTGCTCGCTAACCTGACACCCGTGCAAATCATCAAAATGGCAGCATCTAACATGTTGCTGTGCCGTTTTCGCTTTGACGAAAATCTATTGCTCAACATGGTGACCGATTACAGCAAAAATCGCATGATGTCCCAAGCGCACGCGGCAATATTGATGTCTGCGCAACCCGTCGAAGAATTGACATAAAGGGGGCATGTCGTGGCTTATAAAACCGTGGTGGGAGATGCACAGCAAATCAAAGTTGCGATGGATCTGATAGAACTGGGCGCGCGCTTGCAATTATTGCAAGAAGAAACTTCGCTAAGCCGCGAGCGTTTGCTCAAGCTCTACAAAGAGGTCAAGGGTGAATCCCCTTCCAAGGGGATGTTGCCTTACTCAACCGATTGGTTCATAAGCTGGCTACCGAATATCCACTCGTCCCTGTTCATGGATATTCATCGGTTTTTGATCAAGAACGCAGGAATTGACAGTGTACACGCGCTGATTACCGCTTATCGTTTATACCTCGACCAGGTGCAAGGTATCGAAAGCGCCGAACCAGTGCTGAGTATCACCCGCGCATGGTCCCTGATTCGTTTTTTCAATGCGGGAATGATGCAACTCGTTCCATGTGAGAAATGCGGCGGGCACTTTGTGACCCATGTGGATGACCTGAACGTGCATTATGTGTGTGGCATCTGTCACATTCCCGCCAGAGCCGGTAAAACCAATGCTGCCAAGCAGGCTGCTGTTGCATCCTCATAACACCCAAACGGATATGACGGTAGCGCCCTAAAGTTTTTAATTATTCTGCCGTTATAGAAAACATGTCCGTAGGGCAGGCCGGGCTTGCGAAGCCCAGCGGTGGAATATTCATTAGCGCCGTAGCTTTGATGCAGGCTGCAGGCCGTAATCCGGGTCGTATCAAGGGATGTTCTCCAAGGTTGCTGTGCTCCAAGCAGGCTGCGCTCGTTACGCATCAAAGATTCGGTAGAATTGCCACAGCCCCAACAGCACTCGCAACATTGCGAAGTGCGTCAGGATGATGCCAAAGGCATTGGGAACCATGAATCCCCATTGCGGGGAAAAACTGGAGCACGAGTATGTTAGTCATTGTCGGTTATGTGGTGGTACTGGCTTCAATATTCGGCGGCTTCGCGATGGCGGGCGGCCACTTGGGAGCATTGTTCCAGCCGATTGAATTGTTGATGATAGGCGGCGGAGCGGGCGGCGCGTTTTTTGTCGGCAATACGCCCAAGGCGATCAAGGCGACACTCAAAGATTTGCCGACGGTGCTGAAAGGGGCCAAATACACTAAAGAGACGTACATGGAGCTGATGGCCCTGATGTATGAGTTGCTGGGCAAAGTACGCAAAGAAGGGTTGATGTCCATAGAGGGCGATGTGGAAAACCCCGAGGAAAGCCCGATCTTCTCCAAATATCCTAAAGTGGTTTCAGACCATCATATAGTCGAATTCATGACGGACTATTTGCGCATCATGGTCAGCGGCAACCTGAATGCCATGGAAATTGAAAACCTGATGGATGTGGAAATAGAAACGCATCATCATGAAGCGATGATTTCTTCTCACGCAATTGCCAAGCTGGGTGATGGGATGCCCGCATTTGGCATTGTCGCAGCGGTGATGGGTGTGGTGCATACCATGGAATCGGTCGGCATTCCCCCCGCAGAATTGGGCATACTGATAGCGCATGCGCTGGTGGGGACATTCCTCGGCATCTTGCTTGCCTACGGGTTTGTCGGCCCATTGGCATCACTGCTGGAACAAAAAGCGGAAGAGAGCACCAAGATGTTCCAGACCATCAAGGTTACGCTATTGGCCAACCTTAACGGCTACGCGCCGGTGATGGCTGTTGAATTCGGGCGCAAGGTATTGAATTCCACCGAACGGCCGGGTTTTGCCGAGCTGGAAGATCATGTCAAACAAAAACGCTGAATCATGGCCGAAGATAAGAACAAACGCCCCATCGTCATAAAACGTATTAAAAAGATGGCGGCGGGTCATCACGGCGGTGCGTGGAAGATTGCCTACGCTGACTTTGTGACGGCGATGATGGCGTTCTTCCTGCTGATGTGGTTGCTGGGTTCGACTGCCAAAGGGGACTTGCAAGGAATTTCCGAATACTTCAAGACACCGCTGCACGTTGCCTTGTCCGGAGGCAGCGGCAGCGGCGACAGTTCCAGCATAATCAAGGGTGGCGGGCAAGACCTGACGCGCAGCGAGGGGCAAGTTAAAAAAGGTGAACTCCCTGCGGAAAAAAAAGTCATCAACCTCAAAGCTGCACAGCAGGAATTTTTGCGCAAAGAGCGCAAGCAACTCGATGAGCTGAAAGCCAACATTGAGAAAATGATTGAAAGCAACACCAAGTTGCAGAAATTCAAAAACCAGATACTGCTCGATATCACCACCGAAGGGTTGCGTATCCAGATCGTCGATGAACAAAACAGGCCGATGTTTCAAAGCGGTCGCGCTCAACTTGAATCCTACACCACAGAAATCCTGCATGAGATCGGCAAGACGCTGAACGATGTGCCCAACAAAATAAGCCTGTCCGGGCATACCGATGCGGCCGTTTACGGCGGAGGCAGCAGGGGGTACAGCAATTGGGAGTTATCCGCCGATCGCGCCAATGCTTCGCGGCGCGAATTGATCATCGGCGGCATGTCGGAGGAAAAAATTGTTCGCGTGGTGGGCTTGTCGTCCGCAGTTTTATTCAACAAAGAAGACCCGTTAAGCCCAACCAATCGCCGTATAAGTTTGATCGTGATGAACAAGAAGGCAGAAGAGGCGGCACAACATGATGGTGGTGTGGTAAAAATGGATTCCGCCGCAGACAACGAAGACATTGGTGACGCCATCAAGGATGCGGTTCAAGCAGGGGCGCCGCAAAGCGGCAACTCGCAAAGTATGGAAGCGATGCCCGCCGCCACACCTCCTGCGGGTGCTCCAACTGCGCCAATCACGCCAATAGCACATTAACCATGAAAGCGTGATTGACGGGCTTGTAGGTACGAATTCATTCGCACGACAATAGGCTATTGTGCGAATGAATTCGCACCTACGAAAGCGGCATAATTCGTTGAAATGTCAGGAGGAGGGCAGCATGGAAATCAGACAATTCATGGCGGGTAACGTGGCGACACTATTCTTGAGCGGCCGGTTTGATTTCCATTCGCATCTGAAATTGAAAGAAATTTATGAACCCTGTCTGGCAGATGAGGCAGTGGGTGCAGTGGAAATCAATCTCGCCGATGTGACTTACCTCGACAGTTCGGGGCTGGGCATCCTGCTGTTGTTGCGCGAGCGTGGAGAAAGCGTGAATAAAAAAATTGTGTTGTGCAACCCGAACGACACTGTGACCCAAATTCTCGATATGGCCAATTTTGGCAAGCTGTTCACCATTGTCGCCTGACAACTTAAAAGTGCAAAACAATTTGCAGGAATGCTGCCACACAGTGGCACAAACGCACGAAACCGGCACCGCCCCGGTGGGCGGGTGCACGGCGCTACAGGTTGAATGGATGTTTCAGTTGAAGCTGACATCGTGGCAATTAAAACACACCGATGTGGTACCTTTGCTGTTGCATGTGGTGAACAAGCTTGGATCGGGTGATGAAAAATTATCCGGCAAGCTGTTCCTGGTGCTGTCCGAGCTGTTTAACAATGCGCTCGATCACGGCTTGCTCAAGCTTGATTCCGCGCTGAAAAATTCTCGGGATGGTTTAGAGCGTTATCTTGAGGAACGGGCGGCCCGGCTGGGTCGGATGGAGCAAGGCGAGATTTATTTCCGGTTACGCAAGGTCGCGGACCAGTCAAGGCAATGCATAAAGATTGACGTTCGTGACAGCGGGGCAGGGTTTAATCATGAGGGCGTGTTGTCTCGCCTTTCCCACAGTGTAGATCATGCACATCATGGCCGTGGCATAGCCCTGGTCAGGAACATGAGCGGCGCCATGCGTTATCTCGGCAATGGTTCGGAAGTCTATGTCTGCCTGCCGATTGGCGGGGTGCTGGGCGGGTGCAACAAAGTCATGCAACTCCCCGCTAACCCAAAATAATCTAAGGGGGAACCTCCAGAAATTCATTTTTTGTCATTTCGAGCAAAGCTAGTAGAACAATCTGGGTTAAACCAGAATTTCCACGAGAGTAATATCGTCGCTAAAGTTTGCGTTCCCGTGATATTCCTCCAGGATCATCAGCAGTTCCTCCGGCATTCTTGATCCAGCAGCCAGTTCAGCCAGAAACCCTTCAACCCTTGCGCTACCGAATAACTCGCCTTCCGGGTTATCTACTTCTGTAATCCCATCGGAAAAAATATACAGTCGGCTTCCTACCTGCACATCGAAAGATTCGCGGCTGTTCTGGAAGTCTATTTGCTCCGCAATGCCTAGCGGCGTAATCCGCCAACCCATCCTTCTTTGCACCTTGCCATCCTGCATAAAAACGCATGGCGGCATTCCAGCATTCCAGAGTTTGATTACTTTCCTGTCAGCGGCAATCTCCACCAAACAGCCAGCCATGAATACATTGGTGGGCAATTGCCGGTACAGGACATCATTGATTTCTTCCAATACCGCTTCTATGCTTTTTCCTTCTTGCGCGCGGGTGTAAAAAACATGGGAAATCAACGGAGCGGCCACTGCGGCAGGTAAGCCATGTCCCGTGAAATCGCCGACAAGAACCCATTGCCGTCCGTCCGGCGTAAATGAAGAAAGAAGAATGTCCCCGTTGCTCCGGTCCACCGGCGAAATGAGATAACGCAAATTCCTGTCATCAAAAAACAGCGGCGAGCGCATGCGTGCGAGGATGTTCTCTACCAGCATTTTCTCGTGGAGCAGCGCAAGGTTTTGTTGTTCCAGTTTCACCTTGGCCTCGCGCAGAGCCAGATGGGTTTGGACTCTCGCCCTGACGATGGGGGGGCTGACCGGCTTGGTGATATAATCAACCGCGCCCAGTTCCAGGCCAGCCAGTTCACCCTCCATCTCCGAAATAGCCGTGACAAATATTACCGGAATTTCACGGGTGGCTTCATCTGCCTGCAAGCGCCGCATGACTTCATAGCCGCCCATCTCCGGCATCATGACGTCCAGCAGGATCAGGTCTGGCTGGGGGTATGCCGCAGCGATTTTTAACGCCAGCGCACCGTTCAATGCAGGGCGGACGATGTAATCGTTTTTCAGTGTTTCTTTCAGGACATCAATGTTTTCCGGCGAGTCGTCAACGACCATGACGGAGTATTTTTTGTTAGTCTGATTTAACATAGCCGGAAAGTTTTAGCGGTTTCAGTCGTGTAGTGTATTCATGATTATTTCCACTTCCTGGCGCAGTTCAATAAACAATGCAACCAGTTTGGGATCTAGCGTTTCTCCTGCTTCATTTTGAATCCAGGCCAGCGCATCATCCACCTTCCAGGCTTTTTTGTAAGGGCGCACCGAGGACAATGCGTCAAAAATATCCGCAATCGCGGTCAATCTTCCCACCAGCGGGATTGCCTCGCCCCTCAAGCCGTTTGGATAACCCTTGCCATTCCATTTTTCGTGATGGGTTAGCGCGGTCAGCCGCGACATTTGTAACAGATCGGACTTGTGTTCGCCAATGATATCTGCGCCGATCCGGGTGTGATTCTTGATGACCTCGAATTCTTCATCGGTGAGTTTGCCGGGTTTGAGGAGGATATGATCGGGGATGCCGATTTTGCCGATGTCGTGCATGATGGAAGCGGACATCATTCGATCGGCCTCGACATCCGTCAGTCCGGCCTTGCAGGCCAGCAACCTCACGTAAAAACCCAAGCGCATGACATGCATGCCGGTTTCGTTGTCCCGGTACTCCGCCGCCCGCCCCAGGCACCGGGTGATTTCAAAGCGTGATTCTTCCAGTTCCCGGCTTTTGGCCTGCAAGTCTGCCGTCCGTTCCTGAACCAATCCTTCCAGGTGGCGGCTGCGGTCATACAGCTCCAGGTGAGTTTTGACGCGGGCCAATACGATGGGCGCGCTGACCGGCTTGGTGAGGTAATCCTCCGCCCCGATCGAAAATCCGTAGGTTTCATCGCCCACTTCCGATTTGGCGGTCACAAAAATGACCGGGATATTCCGCGAGCGCTCATCTGCTTTCAACAGGCGGCAAACTTCATAGCCGTCCATTTCCGGCATCATCACATCCAGCAGGATCAAATCAGGCGGTTTTTGGGAAAATACCGCCTTGAGCGCCAACCGCCCGCCGGTCGCCACTCTTACGGTGTAATGTCCACCCAGTATCTTCTTCAGGACATCAATATTTGCCTGGTTATCATCTACCACCAGGACCGATTTATTGGCTGATTCGTTCATGTTTGCTTACCCTCGCACGAAATACCCATGCTCTTTGCATAATCGGTTAACTCGGCCAAGCTTTGTTCGTAATTATAGCTGCTTACACAGCGACCTATCGAATCCAGCGCCTTCTTCATGGCGGCGTCACCGCCCACCATCCGGCGTATCCGGGTCACCGTATCCTCAACACTGGAGTCGAATTCCTCCAGTTGCGATTTGGCCTTACGGATCAGGCTGGACAGTTCTTCCATATTGATTGGGCCAGTCATATCAGCGGCTCCGGCATCTTCCATTTTTTCCGCTGCCCGTAATAGAAGGGCGTGGTCAATAGCACCAATAAGCCGGACGAGTTCCGCATCAACTGCCGGAAGCAACGATTCAATCCGGGCGTTCACCCTGGCCCGGATAGCGGCCTCCAATTCGGCGGCTTTATCTTGCAATTTACCGGCTCCCAGCGTGCCCAGCAAACCCTTCAGCGTATGCGCCAGCCGTTCGGCATCTTCCCATACATCTGCCGCGATGGCCGAGCGGATTGCGGCAAGGGTGTTTTGCTGCCCATCGCGGAATTTTTCCAGGATGGAGAAGTAGGCCGTAACGCTGCCCCCCATCATGCGCACTCCTTCTGCCACACGCACTCCCGGCAAATTCGGCAGCACCTCCGGGCTCTGCCCAACCTCGGCCCCATGCAACGATGGAAGAGCGACCGGATGAGTGGGGGTAATCCACTTGGCGAGGGTGGCAATCATCTGGTTTGGATCAAGCGGCTTGGTAATGTGGTCGTTCATTCCGGCTTCCAGGCATTGCTCGCGGTCGCCCGCCATCACGTTGGCGGTCATGGCGATAATCGGCAAATTGGCAAGCCTCGGGTTTTTGCGGATCTCGCGGGTGGCGGTGATGCCATCCATCACCGGCATCTGCATGTCCATCAGCACACCATCGAATTTTTCCTCCCACAACCGCGCGATGGCCTCCTCCCCGTTTTCAACGACGGCTACCGCCACCCCGGCCTTTTCCAATAATTCCAGCGCTACCTGCTGGTTGATTTCATTGTCTTCCGCCAGCAGCAGATAGGCACCGCTGATTTTTGCGGCGAGATCAGGGTGGAACAGGACAGTCGCCGTATTTCTTTTCCCCCTGGTCTGTGCTCGCCCGAAAATTTCCATGGCCGCATCAAACAGTCCGCTCTGCTGGAAAGGTTTGGTCAACATGCCGTCAACCACATTATTCTCCACATGCTGCAGCATATCGTTTTGGCTAAAAGAGGAGATCAGCAATATCTTCGGCATCTTGCTTAATCCTGCCATTTCATGGATTTTCCGCGCCGCTTGGATGCCATCCATTTCCGGCATTTTCCAGTCGAGAACCACAAACTGGCAAGGTATCCCATCGCGGTCGGCTTGTTCGATAGTCTGCAACGCCTCCAGCCCATTGGCGGCTACCATTACCTTGAAATCGAAAGATTCCAGATAGGATTGCAGGATGTGGCGGCAAGTTTCGTTATCGTCCACCGCCAGCACGCGCATCCCCCGCAAGTCAACGTTCGGCAGGTTGCGTATCCCGGAACGCCGCTCCTCCGCCTTGCCGAAACCTGCGGTAAAGATGAATTTAGACCCCTCGCCGGGCGTGCTCTCCACCCAGATTTTTCCGTTCATCAAACCCACCAGACGCTTGCAGATGGACAGCCCCAAACCTGTGCCGCCGAATTTGCGTGTAGTAGTGGCGTCCGCCTGGGTGAAGGATTGGAACAGCTTGCCTATTTGCTCCTGCGTCATGCCGATTCCGGTATCACGGATCGTGAAGCGCAGGCTGACATATTCTTCCGTTTCCTCTTCCACTTCTGTCAACACCAGCACTTCACCCTTCTCGGTAAACTTGACCGCGTTGCCCGCAAGATTACTCAGCACCTGCCCCAGGCGCAAGGGATCGCCTATCAGGTGGGGGTAAACTACCAGCGACGTTTCAAACAGGAACTCAATGCCCTTCTCCTCGGCCCTGGTGGAAATGACCGTCGCCAGGGTGCCCATCACATCTTCCAATTCGAAACGCACCTGTTCCAGATCCATCTTGCCGGCCTCGATTTTGGAAAAATCCAGCACGTCGTTGATGATGCCGAGAAGCGATTTGGCGGAGCCATGGATTTTTTGCAGGTAATCGCCCTGCTTCGCCGTCAGCTCGGTCTGCATGCACAAATGGCTCAAGCCGATGATTGCGTTCATCGGCGTGCGGATTTCATGGCTCATGTTGGCGAGGAAGTCGCTCTTGGCACGGTTCGCGGCATCGGCAGCGTCCAAGGCTTTCTGCAGTTCCTGTTCGATATATTTCCGCTCGGTAATGTCGCGCGCCGAGTTGTATACCAGTGTCTGGCCATCAACCTCCGCCCGGGAAGCGCTGATCTCGACATCAATGATGCTACCGTCGCGGCGGCGGTGCCGGGTTTCAAAAGGCGGGTTGCTGCTTCCCAGTGCGGCAATTCTCGCCTTCACTTCCCCTGCTGGCCGCGTGTTCCATTGCGCCACGTTCATGGCCAGCAGTTCCTGCTCCGTGTAGCCGAGCATCTGGCAAAACGCGTCGTTCACCTGCACCACATCGCCTTCCAGATCAAAAATGCAAATGCCATCGCTGGCCGTGCGCAGCAGTGTTTTGTTCTTGTGGCTTTCGCGTTCCACTGCCGCCGCCGCTTGCAAGGCGCGTTCCCGCCCATGCACCAGCAGCCAGGTGAGCAATGCGAGCAACAGGCTCGCGCCGCCGCCGCCGATGGCGATGAGCTGCGGCTTTTCCTTATCTGCCTGCGCTTCAAAACCGGGCAGCGAGTGGGTTTCCATCGTCCAGGTGCGACCGGCAATCTCAAGGCTCGTGGTTTTACGGAAGCGTGCGTTCAGCTCATCGGCGTTGCCGCTGCGGTCTGGGTCGTACATCACCGTCTTGTCCGATATTTCCCCGCTGTCGTAGAGGTCGGTGTCAAGTCCGGCTGCGCGCTCGCCGAATATGCCGGCCATCAAGTCATCCACGCGGAACACCGAACTGACCCAGCCGATGATGTTGGCGCGGCGCTCGGCGACGGTGGCGTGCGGAGCGCCATGTTTATACACGGGCAGGAACATCAGGAAACCGGCCTGTATATCCTTGTCGGTTTCAAACAGCAGCCTGATCTTGCCGGAGACGGCGGCCTGGC
>FZPX01000396.1_pt1 | contig 23689 bp, 30 predicted proteins | sample 1534791 | NCBI WGS metagenome assembly FZPX01 (sample SAMEA104161951, study PRJEB21768) | metagenome | biome: subterrestrial habitat; feature: phreatic zone; material: underground water | place: France | collected 2016-06-01 | depth 60 m | reverse complement strand
ACGCTCTTCCGTACTTCAGCAAGGCGCGGAAGTTGGGTAAGCAGGCAAGCCGCATAGCGGCTGCTCGCAAAAAATTGCGCCGCGCCGCATATGGATGATATGTAAGCAAGAAATTTTTTACGCAACGCAACAGTTGGGATGAAATCTGGATTTTTAGAGGCACCCTGCATTCTCAATTAACCATTGGCTCCCCGCCTTTCGGGAACAGCACCCACATCCGCCCTTGCTGCTTCATTTTTCCCGCCTGCACAGCGGCTTGTGCGCCAAAACCCCAAAAAAAATCCGCGCGTACTGCGCCCCTGATTGCGCCGCCGGTATCCTGCGCCAGCATCAGGCGGTTGAGCGGTGCGTTATCGTTGGGATAGGTAGTGGCGAGGAACACCGGCGCACCCAGCGGGATGGTGCGCGCATCCACCGCCAGGCTGTATTCGTCGGTGAGTGGCACGCCCAGCGCACCCAGCGGCGCGGACAGGCCGTCCGGCAGCTCGCGGAAGAACACATAGCTGGGGTTCTGCGCCAGCAGTGCGGGGAGCTTGTCCGGGTGCTGCTCGGCCCATGTCTTGATGCCCTGCATGGAAGCTTCTTCCAGTTTAAGCTCGCCCATCTCGATCAGCTTCTTGCCGATGGATACATAGGGATAGCCGTTCTGCTCGGCATAACCGACTTTCACCAACTTGCCGCCCGGCAGTTCAATGCGCCCGGAACCCTGGATTTGCAGGAAGAATAATTCGACCGCATTGTCCACCCAGAATAATTCGCGCCCCCTGAGCGAGCGGGCTCCCGCATCAATCTCCGCGCGGTTGTAATAGGGCACCACGCGCTTGCCCTGTAAACGTCCGCGCAAACGCAGATCCTTGAGCTGCGGGTAGGCCTCACCCAGATCAATTTGCAGCAAATCATCCGGTGCGGCATAGAGCGGGTAGCGGAAGCGCGTGTTCTTGGCGCGGCTGCCCTTGAGCAGGGGTTCGTAATAACCCGTGATCATTCCCTGTTCGCTGCCATCAGGGTTGAATACCTGATAAGGCGTGAACCATGCTTCATAAAATGCGCGCAGGGCAGTATTGTCTCCCACGCCTGATTTTTCGGCACCCAATTGTTCGGTGTCCAATTTTTCAGCATTGGCGCACACCTCCTGCCACTTCGGTTTGGTTTTCAGCGCCCGGCAACTTTGCAGAAGCGCTGGCCAGGATGGCGCGAGATCAATCGCCTGCCAGTCCGGCAGCATCTCCCATTTGCTCACTGCGAACAACGCGGCGGGTGGCTGGATCACTTGTGGCGGCGGCGCAATGGGTGGCGCAATGGGCGGCTTGGGCGGCGCGGCGCAAGCGGCGAGCAACGCGCACAACCACCAGGCATGCCACTTATTGTTTGTCGTGATCACATTCATTCCTTCTGCAATTCAATCAAGCGGAACCAGCCGCGCGCCAGCACAGGCTGATCCGACAGTACATGCAACCCCGGCACAGCTTCCAGCACGTCTTCGAACACCACATCCAACCGCGTGGCCATTCGCCCAACCAGCGGGCTCAGGCTACGCCGCAGCCATGCCCGTTGTCCGCGGCGCAGGAATTTATCGAATAGCAGGATGCGCCCGCCCGGCTTGAGCACACGCGCAGCTTCCGCCATGCAATGTTGGGGCTCTGGCACGACCGCAATGATGAGGTGCAGCACCACGTAATCGAAACCCTCATCCGCAAAAGGCAGCGCCATGCTGTCGCCCCGCACCCATGCCATGCGCAAGCCGCGCGCCCTGTCCCTTGACCGCGCTAACATCGCGGCGGTAAGGTCAAGCGCGGTGTAATCATGGCACGGCGGCAAAAAGGAGAAATCCAGCCCGGTACCCGCCCCGCTGACCAATACACGCACCGTGCCTTGTTGCGGCAGAGAGGACAGGCTGCGCTGCCGCGCACCTCGGGTGGCGCGCTCAATGAATGCATCGTAGAGCGGCGCGATGAGGCGGTAACTGGTTTTTAGCGACATGCCGTCAATGCAGTACGCGCGGCACGCTCAACACAAATTGCGGAATAAGCGCATCAAACTGGGTGCCGTCCTCCGCCACCATCTGGTAGCTGCCGGACATGGTTCCCACCTGGGTAGTAAGTACCGTGCCGCTGGTGTATTCGAAATTTTGCCCGGGCTTGAGTACCGGCTGCTCGCCCACTACACCCTGTCCGCGCACTTCCTGCACATGATGATGCGCATCGGTGATGATCCAATGGCGGCTGACCAGTTTGACGGCCGTGTCGCCGGCATTGGTAATGGTGATGGTGTAGGCAAAAACAAAACGGTTATCTGCCCCATCAGATTGCTCAGGCAAATAATTTACCCGTGCAGTAATGCTGATATGGTATTTATCGTCTTTGTCCATTGGGGCATTTCACAACATTTCGCCAAGTGTGACAATACTGATGTTGAATTAATTCATCAACAAGTTTCGGGTAGAATGCCCGTTTTGAATGCAAACTCGTTAAGGCTCAATCCATGTACAAGATCGCTCCCAGTATTCTTTCCGCCAACTTCGCCATGCTGGGCAAGGAAGTTGACAACGTGCTCGCCTCCGGCGCGGATATCGTTCACTTCGACGTGATGGATAACCATTACGTGCCGAACCTGACCATCGGCCCCCTCGTCTGCGAGGCGTTGCGCAAGCACGGCGTTACCGCACCGATAGACGTGCATTTGATGGTCAAACCGGTGGATCGCATCATCCCGGACTTCGCCAAGGCGGGTGCAACCTATATTACTTTTCATCCCGAGGCATCCGAACACATAGACCGCACCCTCGGCCTAATCAGGGAGTGTGGCTGCAAGCCGGGCCTGGTGTTCAACCCGGCCACCCCTCTGGATGTTCTGGAATACACGCTGGAGAAAGTTGACATGGTGCTGTTGATGTCAGTGAACCCCGGCTTCGGCGGACAAAAATTCATTCCTTACGTGCTGGACAAGGCGCGCAAAGTGCGCAAGATGATTGATGCTTCCGGCTACGACATCCGCCTGGAAATTGATGGCGGCGTCAGCCCGGCCAACATTCGCGAAGTGGCTGAGGCGGGCGTGGATACTTTCGTCGCCGGTTCCGCCATTTTCGGTTCCGGCAAGGACAGCGATCCACAGCGCTACAACACCGTCGTTGCCGCCTTGCGCGCAGAACTGGCCAAAGTAAACAAGTAGTGCCGCAAGCGCGTTTCCCGTTAAGCATTTCAGCCATCCTTATTGACCTGGATGGCACACTGCTGCACACCGCACCGGAACTGGCGGAAGCCGCCAACCGCATGTTGCGCGACATGGGGCGTCCAGCCGTGTCGCAAGAGTTGCTGATGAGCTACATCGGCAACGGCATCAGTTGGCTGGTGAAACGCGCGCTGACCGGAAGCCTCCGACACGGTGAGGCGGAGCCTTCCGGTGCGGGAGGAGGCTGCGGGCGGCATTCCCGCACTGACCGCTCGCGCGCACCGTGTCATGCCGCCGACATGCATGCCGAGCCGGAGGATGCGTTGTATCAACAGGCGCTGCCGGCTTTCGAAAAGCACTACACGGAGTTGTTACTGCACAGCAAGCCGTTCGACGGTGTGATTGCGGGGCTGGAAGCCTTGAAACAAGCCGGCTTCCGCTTGGGCTGCATCACCAACAAGGCGGCGCGCTACACCGAACCGCTGCTCAAGGGTTTGGGGCTATCCGGCTATTTTGAGATCGTGCTGTCCGGCGACAGCCTGCCGGAGAAGAAGCCTCATCCCATACCGCTGCTGCATGCCGCAAAATTTTTCGGCGCACCCGCGGAGCAGGTGCTGATGATCGGCGATTCGCTGAATGACACAATTGCGGCGCGCGCAGCGGGCTGCCCGATATTCTGCGTGCCTTACGGTTATAATCACGGCGAACCGGTGGACAGTCTCGATCTCGACGCAGTGATCGAGAATCTGCCAGCGGCACTGCAATTAATTAAACGAGCTTAACCAATGACGCATAGCAACCTCAACTTCTGGAAAAAACCCGCAAGCTGGCGATGGTGGTAACCATCATGCCCAGCCGTTGCGGCATGTGCATTGCCGCAATATTTTCCCGAAAAATTTGAGGAGTTCTTATGTTGTCACCTATCACTGAACAAGAGTTCAATCAACTGGCCGAGCAAGGTTACAACCGCATTCCGCTGGTTGTCGAAACCTTTGCCGATCTCGACACACCGCTGTCGCTGTATCTCAAGCTGGCCAACAAACCATACTCCTATCTGCTGGAATCGGTGCAGGGCGGCGAGCGCTTCGGGCGTTATTCCTTCATCGGCCTGCCCGCCGATACGCGTATCACGGTGCGCGGCAGGCACATCACTATTACTCATTCCGGCAGCGAAACCACACACGACGCGGGCAATCCGCTGGACTTCATTCAGGAATACCAGTCGCGCTTCAAGGTCGCACCGTTGCCCGGCCTGCCGCGCTTCGCCGGCGGGCTGGCCGGATATTTCGGCTATGACACGGTGCGTTACATCGAGCCGCGCCTCGCTACTGTGCAGAAGCCGGATGTACTGAACACACCCGACATCCTGCTGATGCTGACCGAGCAACTGGCTGTGGTGGACAACCTATCCGGCAAGCTCATTATCATTGTATATGCCAACCCGGAACAGGCCGATGCTTACCAACTGGCGCGCCAGCGCCTGCACGAACTGGCTATACGCTTGCGGCAACCGGTGGACATCCCGCATGCCCCACCCATGCACGGCGGCGAGGCGAAATCCGAATTTGGCGAAGAACCGTTCAAGCAAGCAGTGGAAAAAGCCAAGCGCTACATCTTCGACGGCGACATCATGCAGGTGGTGCTGGCACAACGCATGTCGCAGCCGTTCCCCGCAGCACCTTTGTCGCTGTACCGTGCGCTACGCAGCCTGAATCCCTCGCCCTACATGTTCTACTACGACATGGACGACCATCATGTGGTCGGTGCTTCGCCGGAAATTCTGGTGCGGCTGGAAGGCGGCAACGTGACCGTGCGCCCCATCGCCGGAACACGTCCGCGTGGCAAGACACCGCAACAGGATACTGAACTGGCGCAAGACCTGCTGGCTGATCCGAAAGAGTTGGCTGAACACCTGATGCTGATTGATCTCGGCCGCAACGATGTTGGGCGTGTTGCGCAGCACGGCTCGGTGAAGCTCACCGAAAAAATGGTGATTGAGCGCTATTCGCATGTAATGCACATCGTGTCCAATGTCGAAGGTACGCTTAAACCCGGTCTGGATGCCATCGACGTACTCAAGGCCACCTTTCCTGCGGGCACAGTAAGCGGCGCAGCCAAGGTGCGCGCAATGGAAATCATCGACGAATTGGAACCTTCGAAGCGTGGTATCTACGCCGGTGCGGTGGGTTATCTCGGTTTCAACGGCGACATGGACTTGGCCATCGCACTGCGCACCGCAGTGATCAAGGACGCTACGTTGTATGTGCAGGCGGGTGCGGGCATCGTGGCCGATTCAGTACCCGCCAGCGAGTGGATGGAAACGCAGAACAAGGCACGCGCCGTGCTGCGCGCTGCGGAAATGGTGCTGGCAGGACTGGACAACGTTAGCTAACCAGAAAGAAACAGCTATTTACAATTTTTGCCTTCTATCGACCAGCTTTCGACAATGTCTGACGCGGAAACATTGAACCGAATTGTGCAGTATTGAGCCGAATTTTTTTGTCTCATTTCTCTCCGCGATGCCGCTTGCCCGTCTGACAGCACTATATACCCATCTGGAATTACTGCTTGACCACTCGTTTTTTTCTCAACTGGCCGCAATTGTGGCCCACCTAGTTCCCCACCCGGAAGTATAATTTGCTCATCTGGCCGTATATTTTTTCTTGAAACTGCCGCAGGTGAAGAGGTTTGTGTGCCAATCTTTGCCATATTTAGCTTCAAATACTCCAACACTCTACCGCCGCCTTCTAACGTGTAAATATTGGAAGGCTCCCCGTTTTCAGTTAACAATTCGTCAACGCTCCGCCCCACCCACTTGCTGTCCGTGCGCCTATCGGGAGTGTTATTTCCTGATGGCAACGTAACGCAGGCGCAAAGCATCATAATGAGCAATACCGCAATGGTTCGTTTCATTTTCCATCCATAAACAAATCCCCCGCCTGTGCCGTTGACTCAGTATCTTGAACCTGGGTTCAAGATGGTCGTTTCCCAGTTACATCAGGTACATCCGCAAGGGATGCGCACAACAGTAACATAAGGGTCGCGGCCTAATTAAAGCTTATTGGTTCAAAGAATTATGAGCCTGACGAACACCGCAGGGGACAAACTTAAAACAACTCATCCTGTTCCGCGAGTGTCGCGTCGATGGTTGCCTGCATGGAGTTTATTCTACGCTTAAACTCCCCCATGTCAAAACCGGTGCTGAGGCGCGTAGTCAACAGCTCGTGGGCAATATTTAAAGCAGCCATGATGGCGATGCGCTCTACCGTGGCAACCTTGCCGGTATCTCGCACTTCGCGCATTTTTTTGTCGAGATATGAGACAGCTTCGAGCAGTTCGGCGCGCTCATCTTCAGGGCAAGCAACGCGGAATTCACGATCGAGGATGGTGACATCCAGGGCTTTAACTTTAGTGCTATTCATGCAGCATCTTCAGGAAGTTGCGCCAAAAGGCTTTCCAAGCGTTTACGCGCGTTTTCCATTTTATCGTTGTACTGGCGCCCTTGGCTTAAGGTGATCGCCAATTCTTGACGCAGTTGGTGATTTTCCGCGCGCAGGCGCTGGCTCAACTGCACCAATTGCGCCAACTTGTTTTCCAATGTGTCCAATTCTGTCTGCATGGGGCACACTATAGTTTAAAAAAACCTGATGAGTCAAACGGTAACATGGATTTCTGAAAGTCGTTTGGAGAACAGACTTGTTGAGAATTGGGTTTTGGCCGATAATGCGCCGTAGCTTTTAACGCTTAGAAGCGGTGAGCACGATGTGCTTGAATCCAACGGCGGTCTTGCTCTTCTGATGAGAGTGAGTATTCTGCCCCCCTTTTTCTAGTTCAAGTTATTAAGCTATTGGACTGGCACAAAATACCACGCAAGTTCAGTGCTTATTTTTGGAAGTGCCTTTGAACATCAAATTTCAGCGTGCTGTTGACCGCTTCGTGGGTGTGCCGATTTGTGCGCTGCTCTCCCTGGTTGAACACCTCCGTAATGTCTTGGGTGTTACAGCCCCTCCTTCTCCGCCGCACCGGATTTTGGTCATACTGCTTTCGGAAATGGGTAGTCTGGTTCTCGCCCATCCAATGTTTATGCGATTAAGGCAGCAATATCCTGATGCATCCTTGCATGTCATGCTGTTCGGTAAAAACCGCGAGGTGCTCGACTTACTCGGCGTAATTCCGGAAGCGAATGTACTGGCTATCAATGACCGTTCCTTGATGGGGTTCGCCATGGACAGCCTTAGCGCAATACGCAGGATGCGCGCCCTCAAATTCGATGTGGTGATTGACTGCGAGCTGTTCTCCCGCGTGAGCAGCATTTTCTCATATCTTTCTGGCGCGCCAATACACGTGGGGTTTCATCGGCATACTCAGGAAGGTCTCTATCGCGGCTCCTTCATCAACCGCCCGGTGCTGTACAATCCCTACCGGCATATGTCGCAACAGTTCCTGACGATGGCCGCAACAATTGAATCCTTATCTGTGCCGACGGTTAAAGGCACACCCGCAACGGGCGTTATTGACCCTCCTCCTGCCTTGAACTTTGCGAAGGAGGAATTGCAACAAGTCGCGGCGCAACTGCACACAGATTTTCCCGCCATCAAAGAAAAGAAAATGGTGCTGGTTTATCCCGGTGGCGGCATTTTGCCGATACGCGCCTGGCCGCTCGAAAGCTACCTGCAGCTCTGCACCAGTTTGCTGGATGACGGTTACGCGATTGGAGTAATTGGCCTCAAGGAGGACAAGCCGATCGGGCAGGCCGTAGTGGCGCACTGCCGCAGCCCATACTGTGTGGACCTGACCGGCTATACCAGATCGGTGCGGCACCTGCTGGCGATCTTCAACCATGCGGCGCTGCTGATAACCAACGATGGCGGCCCCGGACAGTTCGCGGCGCTCACCCCGGTTCCATCTCTGGTTTTTTTCGGCCCGGAAACGCCGTTGTTATACAGCCCGTTGGCCGGCAACATCCACTGCTTTTATTCGTCGTGGCCATGCTCGCCGTGCCTGACTGCATACAACCACCGTGCTTCTCCCTGTGATGGAGATAACCAGTGCCTGAAACAAATCACGTTTGAACATGTGTTGGCAAAAGCGCGTGAGACGCTGGCGGCCGGGACGCCGCGCAAACCATGAAAGCCCGCATAATGCGTAACAAGTTTTTCGCAGCCAGGGTGAGATCAAATCCCCCCCACCCACCCTTTTTCAAAGGTGGGATTTTCCGTCGCGCCGCAATGTTTCCATTTCGCAATTTTCAAGTATGGCGCTAAATATCAGGCTCTCGCTGGCTTCCCTGTTGCGCCGGGTATTGGCGTGGCGGTTCGTGAAATTCGGCACCGTGGGCGCTTCAGGAACGGTGATCAATATGGGATTGCTCTATTACGCCCAGGAACACTTGTTTGCGGCTGTCCAGCAGCCCGAGGTGCGGCTCAACCTGTCGCTTGCGCTGGCGATTTTTTTCGCCACGGTCAACAATTTTTTCTGGAACCGGATGTGGACATGGGCTGACCGCAAGCACCACTACGACAGGCCCATCCATACCCAGTTCGGGCAGTACACGCTGGCCTGCTGGCTCAGCATCTCGCTGCAATTTGTTTTTACAAACATGCTAGCTTCACACTTTTACTACCAGATCGCAAACCTGATCGCCATTGCACTGACCAGTGTGTTAAATTTTATAGTGAACGACATCTGGACATTTGGCCGTCTGAAGTTGTTGACAGGACGTCCACCCGATCAAGATTCACCCAACGGGCATGGCGGCAGCGCCACCACAGAGAATGAACGCCGCCGTGTCTGTTCCCTCTCTCCTACCTCTGATGGAACGACTAGCCGTTCGACCAAGCTGGCAAAAAACGTCAGCCAAGTCGTTGGTTATCCCCCAGTGGGGAAGAGTGATGAGGTGTCGCTTCGCGACGCTCCCGTTAAAAAGCAGCCGGCGAACAAGCCATGATCATTCAATCCACTGAATCCCGTTTGCGCCTGGCCTGGTATGTACTGGCCACGCTGCTTGCCGTTTTTACCTATTTCTACAACCTCGACGGCGAGCACATTCCCAAGAATGGCGACGAATATCCCTACGAGCACATCACACGCCTGACTGCAGACAGCGGGAAGCTGCTGCCCCTCCAGTCGCAACTGAATGGACAGCGCAACACCAAGCCGCCGCTGCTGTTCTGGCAAGGGATCGCATCAACACATTGGGGGCAGGATTGGACTTTGTGGCACCTGCGCTACCCGAGCGTCATCTATACCCTGCTCACGGCATTGATGGCGTTCATGTTGGGGTGGAAGCTGTCCCGCCAGTTAGAGACAGGGTTCCTGGCGTTGCTCGCGTTTCTTGCTTTCTTCAATACCTATCGCTATGGCCGCCCTTTTCTGACCAACCCTCCCGAGGTCTTCTGGCTGTTCATGCCGTTTTTCGCTTTCTTGTACTGGCGGCCGGTTGCGTTCGAGTCACGTTTTATCGTCCCGGCATTGCTGGGAGTCAGTATCGGCATTGGCTTGCTGTATAAATCATTCGCATTGCTCCTGCCGGTGGATATCGCGCTCTCCTGGTGGTATTTGCACCATCGTGACTATCGGCTGACAGCGTTTCTTGTCAGGGATGCATCGAAGGTTGTGATTGCGTCTTCCGTTTCCCTCGCCATATTCAGCTTGTGGTTTATTCTGGATCCCGATCCGCAATCAATCTGGAAGGAATTCGTGGTAGGGGAAAATATCGGGAAGTTCGACCCGCAGGGCAGCAGTTATTTGTCGAAACTGTTATGGGGCAGTTCCAGCATATGGAGCCTTGCGCTGGCCTTTATAACCAACGCGGGCCTGCTGGCGTTCCCTGTCGTCGCGCTGATTTTCGTTTCCTACAAACGAAGGTACCAGATGGATGACAGCGAAAAGCTGCTCTGGGCCTGGGTGATTACTCTGTTTGTTGTCTTCAGCCTTCCCAGCCAGCGTTCGAGCCGGTATCTATTGGCAGGGATGCCGGCGATAGCTGTGTTGTGTGCACTTAACTGGCACCGGATCAGCCGCAAGGTATTTGGCATCAGCCTTATTTTCGCAATGGCCGCGATTGGGGTGATGGCTTATTTTTCCATACGGTTGCAACATGAGCTAGCCAATGCCCAGCTATATCCGGTGACCTACTGGCTGCTTCTGGCATGCACGGGAATGCTCGCGTTGCTGGCATTGTTGATGCCCAAATTTACGCAACCGAGTGTCAGCGCCATAGTCATTCTGGTGCTTCTCTCGCTGGCTGCCTTCACGCGGCCTTTTGAAGGCACATTTGGCACATACGATGCGGCGGCCCGGCAATATGCCAGTGGTAAAGTTGTATGGGTGCCGTGCAACTTCAGGGCCAAGGATGAGGGGCATCGCTTCATCTTGCCGGGCGCTGATACCCATGGATACCGCGATGACCAGGGATTGAGCGTCCCCGAACTGGCCGCGCGATACCCGCTGTTCGCCGCCCAGGTGCCGTTAAAAGATATCGCTTGCGTAAATTGCAAGATCGTCGGCCAACGCTTGGATATGCGCAGCCGCCAAAGCACCGCGGAACTCAAGGAAATGTTTCTTCAGGGCAAGGTGTTCGAGCGCCTTTTCGTTAAGGAATATCTGATCGAAGCTCCGGAAACGGCTCAAAAAATAGCCCCCATACCCGTGAACGAAGGTTGCCGCTAAATGTCTTTCGTTCCGATGCCAAACCGTCTGCTTGTGGTTTGCGTCATTTTGATTTGTTTCGGCATGAGTTTTTTCAAGGTGTCCGGATACCGCGACCCGGAAGTGTTTCAGGTTCGTCAGGCAACGGCAACCGGCACCGGCGATCCGCGCTTCCAGAGCCGCTTCGCATCTTCCACGCAGCACATTCAAACCCACGCATCCTCCCTGATTGAACTGAAAGACGGGCGCATCCGTGCGTTCTGGTTCGCAGGCAGCCGCGAAGGCGCAAAGGATGTCGAAATCCGCAGCGCGGTATTCGACCCCGCTCGTGGGCTATGGGGAGCGGAGCAAACCGTGGCTAGTCGCGAGGAAACTCAACGGTCTGTGTTGCGCTACGTCAGCAAGCTGGGCAACCCGGTGGCAGGCCGTGCGGCGGACGGCACGCTGTGGTTGTATTACGTGACGGTCTCGATGGGTGGCTGGGCAGGCAGCTCGATCACGGCGATGACCTCGGCGGATGAGGGGATAACCTGGAGTTCAGCGCGACGACTGATCACTTCGCCCTTTTTGAACATCAGTACACTGGTCAAAGGCGCACCGTTTCTTTACAGCGACGGCACCATGGGATTGCCCGTTTATCACGAATTTATCAGCAAATTTGGCGAGCTCCTGCACCTTGACATAACGGGCAAGCTTCTTGGCAAGCAACGCCTGACGTCTGGCGGGAGCGGTGCGCTTCAGCCCGTGGTGCTGGTGAAAAATTCCAATGACGCACTCATATTGATGCGTTACTCAGGCAAAGACGCGCCCCGCCGGGCTATCAGCGTCGCCACGAACGATGCGGGGCAGCATTGGACTGCACCCGTGAAGTCGCCATTGTCGAATCCCGATTCGGCACTCTCGGCTGTGGTATTGCCGGATGGACGAATTCTGGCTGCGTTAAATAACATGGAACAGGGGCGCGATGTTTTGATGCTGGTGGTTTCATCGGATGGCGGCAGCACTTGGAGAAATGTTTATCAACTTGAAGACCAGTTGGTCGCACGGGAGCAGCAACTTGATGAAACACATTACCTCAAAATTATAGAAGGGCTGGCCAAGGATACAGATGCCAAAGCCGCAGACGCCCCCGGTGAATATGTGGAGTCTGTCAGGCGCCAAGTTTGCGTGGCACACAACTGCCGCTTCGAATTTTCCTATCCATACCTGATCCAGACGCAGAGCGGGGATATTCACCTCGTGTATACCTGGAACAGAAGCTTCATCAAACACATCTGGTTTACCCAAGCCTGGCTGGATCAGCGCTTGGAAAAATCCGCCGATGATCAACCTCACTGACATGACCGGCTTGGCAAGCAGCGCCACCGCAATGACCGCGGCGGCCTTCCTGTTGCCCGGGGTTACACGCCTGCCGAAATCCAGCCTTGCCCTGCTGGTGGGTGCCGTTGCCATAGCGGCAATGGTTCCACTCGCGGGGCTGCCGGCGGCGGCCTACGTACGGGGCGTAATTGGCGACTTGAGTATCACCTCGCTGGTGTTGCTGACGCTGACAATTTTGAGACCCCTGCTCGGCTGGCGCCCGCCCGGCAGCAAGGCCGGTTTCACATTGCAGCTATTGATCACGGTTGCCGCCTTGGGGTTGTATCCCTTGGCCTTAGGCTTGGGTTACTTCGATCCCTATCGCTTGGGGTACGGAAATTTGTGGTTCCTGAGTGTGCTGCTGGTGGTGGCGCTGGCAGCCTGTTTCTGGCGGCTCCCGGTGGTGGCATTGTGCATTGCGCTCGCCGTGTTTGCCTGGGGCATAGGCTGGTACGAGTCCAACAATCTCTGGGATTATCTGCTTGACCCACTGCTGTCGATCTATGCGATTAGTGCGGTAATGAGGCACAGTGTGCAAATACTGCTGAAGTAGCGACGAGGTTACTTTTTTATTGAGGCAATCCGTAAAGGTAAAATGGTTTGACAGGGGGCAGTCATCTGACATAGAATTCGCGCCCTTCGAGATTTACTCAATTCATTAGTTTTAGGAAATGCCATGAAAACATTTTCCGCTAAACCCCACGAAGTCCAGCACGACTGGTTTCTGGTGGATGCTGCAGACAAGGTGCTGGGTCGCTTGGCCAGCCAGATCGCGGCGCGCCTGCGCGGCAAGCACAAGGCGATCTACACTCCGCACGTGGATACGGGCGATTTTATCGTTGTGGTCAACGCCAGCAAGTTGCGTGTGACCGGAAACAAGGCGGAAGCCAAGGTTTACCACCGTCACACCACTTATCCAGGCGGGCTTTACACTACAAACTTCACCAAGTTGCAGGAACGTCATCCTGACCGCGTGCTGCAAAAGGCGGTGAAAGGCATGTTGCCGAAAGGACCGCTCGGCTATGCCATGTTGCGCAAGCTGAAGATTTACGGCGGTGCGGAGCACCCGCATGTTGCACAGCAACCCAAACCTATTGAATTGTTGAAGGCATAATTTATGAGCGTAAATTATAATTATGGAACCGGTCGACGCAAGAGTGCGGTAGCGCGTGTGTTCATGAAACCAGGCAGCGGTAATATCGTGGTGAACGATAAGCCGCTGGATGTATTTTTCTCACGCGAGACCGGCCGCATGGTGGTGCGTCAGCCACTACAACTGACCGATATGCTCAACACGTTCGACATCATGGTGAACGTGTTCGGGGGCGGCGAATCCGGCCAGGCCGGTGCGGTGCGTCACGGCATCACCCGCGCACTGATAGATTACGACGCAGGCCTGAAGCCCACCTTGAGCAAAGCAGGCCTAGTTACTCGCGATGCGCGTGAAGTTGAACGTAAAAAAGTCGGTTTGCGCAAGGCGCGCCGCCGCAAACAATTCTCCAAGCGCTAAGCTTGTCCCTGAGGAAGGGCTGGCTGGGAGTGTTGGGAAAAGCCGCCTTCGGGCGGCTTTTCCATTTCCAATGTATTATTCGACCGAGGAAATTATCGGATGGGTCGGGAGCAAGATGTGATTAAGATCGGCATCGTAGGGGGTACAGGTTATACGGGGGTAGAACTGTTGCGCTTGTTGGCCCAGCACCCGCAGGCGGAGCTGCACGCCATTACCTCGCGCGCCGATGCGGGCACGCCAGTCAGCCAGATGTTTCCCAGTTTGCGCGGCTATGTGGACTTGTGTTTTTCCCATCCGGATGAAGCGCATCTGGATCAATGCGATTTAGTGTTTTTCGCCACTCCCAACGGTATCGCCATGCAGCAGGCGCGCACCTTGCTTGACGCGGGGGTGCGGGTAATCGACTTGGCGGCGGACTTCCGTATTCAGGACGTAGCCGCGTGGGAAAAATGGTATGGCATGATCCACGCCTGCCCAGACCTGGTCGCCGAAGCGGTATATGGCTTGCCGGAGGTTAACCGCGAGCGGATCAGGAAAGCGCGGTTGGTGGCCAATCCCGGTTGTTATCCGACGGCAGTGCAACTCGGCTTTATCCCGCTGCTGGAAGCCGGGTTGGTGGACACGAACGGGCTGATTGCCGACGCGAAATCCGGTGTGTCCGGAGCGGGGCGCAAGGCAGAGATCGGCTCACTGTTTTCCGAGGCGGCGGATAATTTCAAAGCATACGGAGTGCCGGGGCACCGCCATTTGCCGGAAATCAGGCAGGGGTTGGCTCGGGTAGCGCAGCACGAGGTGGGCCTGACCTTCGTGCCGCATTTGACACCGATGATACGCGGTATCCATGCCACTCTGTATGCGCGCATGGAGCGCGATGCGGATTTGCAGGCACTTTTCGAGCAGCGCTATTGTGGCGAAGCTTTTGTGGACGTGATGCCTGCCAACAGCCACCCCGAGACCCGTTCGGTGCGCGGCGCAAACCACTGTCGCATAGCAGTTCACCGCCCGCAGCAGGGGAATACCGTGGTGGTGCTGGCGGTGATCGACAACCTGGTCAAGGGTGCGGCTGGTCAAGCGGTGCAGAATATGAATATCATGTTCGGCTTACCCGAAACCACAGCATTGATCAACATTCCATTGATGCCCTAGCGTGTTGCGCAAATTCAAACGAAAATTCAGCATAGCAGCGCCACGCTTGGCTGTGCGGCCGCATGTGCCGTGGTATGTGCGTTGGGCAATCACATTGCCTTTTTTGTTGCTGGCTGGCTGGGCGGTATGGTGGGCTTACGATACCGGCCTGGCGCTTGCTGGTTTTCATCGTGGGAAGGCAGAGAGTGAATTGTCCAATCTGAGGGAGCAAATCACCACCTTGAAAGACGAAAACTCCAAGTTGGTCAGCCAGACGGCATCCTATGAGCGGCAGGCACAAATAGAACATGCGGCAAATCTTGAAACATCAAAGCAACTGAAAGTGTTGAATGAGGAATATGTCCGTATTCAGGAAGACTTGGCTTTTTTTCAGAATTTATCTTTATCCGGCGCGCGTGGGGGTGAGCTGTCCATACAGCGCTTCAAAATTGAACACGATACATTGCCCGGCGAATACCGCTATCGCCTGCTGCTGGTACGAAGCGGGCAACAGCGCGCGAAAGAATTTCAGGGCTATTTGCAATTGCTGGTTAATACGCAGCAAAACGGAAAAAAATCCGTAGTAGTATTTCCGCAGGAAGAAATGGCGGCTGAAGATGCTGCATATAAGCTTAATTTCAAGTATTATCAACGCATCGAGCACAGTTTCCGGTTACCTCCGGACATGGCGGTCGAGAGTGTCCAGATACGGATTTTTGAAAACGGAGAGAGTGAGCCGAAAGCCAAGCAGAATGTCAGCCTGTCTTGAAAGATGGAGGAAGCATGTTTAGTAAGCGACACAGCAAACCACAAACCAACATTGATTCATTGATTGGTGCTGGAACCAGGATAGATGGCAATCTCAGCTTCAACGGCGGGTTGCGTATAGATGGCGAAGTTAATGGCAACGTTATTGCCGTACCGGGCAAGCCCAGCACACTGGTATTGAGCGAACATGGGCGTGTCAACGGCGAAATCAAAGCGACACACCTTGTAGCGAACGGTGTGGTGGAGGGATCAGCACATGCGGCTGAGTACTTGGAACTGCAAAGCAAGGCCAAGGTCATAGGTGATGTTCATTACAAGACACTGGAAATCCAGTTGGGCGCCATAGTCGAAGGCAGGCTCATTCATTTGTCAGACGCGGAATCGGATAAGGTGGTGGCGTTCAAGCTGAGCAGTGCCGAATAATTATTTTTAGGAGCGAAACATGAATGCAGTGACAGAAATGCAAGACCCGTTGATCTTTACCGACAATGCGGCCAACAAGGTAAAGCAATTAATTGATGAAGAAGGAAACGCCGATCTCAAGCTGCGCGTATTTGTCAGCGGTGGCGGATGTTCCGGCTTCCAGTATGGCTTCACATTTGACGAGGTCACAAATGAAGACGACACCGTTTTGAACAAGAACGGTGTGCAGTTGCTGATTGACCCTATGAGCTTCCAGTATCTGGTTGGCGCAGAAATTGACTATCAGGAAGGCTTGGAAGGTTCGCAGTTCGTTATCAAAAACCCGGGCGCCACCACAACTTGTGGTTGTGGCTCATCGTTCTCGGTTTGACTGATCGGTCGGTTTGAAAGCGACGGGGCGCACCACGCCCCGTTTTTTTGATTCCAGAATAAGTAGTCGCCGCAGATGCCACAGGGAAAAACTATCGGCTGCGCTCAACAACAATAGGAATCCGCATCATCTCTGTGCGCTCAATGGCTTGCATGTGAGGTTTTTTTGGGTAATTTTATCGTTTGGCAGGAATTGCCCCAGACTGCGGTGTGATTAGTATAAAATACCGCTGTTTTCGAGCACCAATAACCCATGCATCCAACCTGTATTACTGCAACGCCCGAGCGCTTGCTCCGTGAGGAGGTGCTTGCCCTGAGTGCCTATCAAGTACCGTCCAGCAATGGCATGGTTAAGCTGGATGCAATGGAAAACCCCTATCCGCTGCCGTTGCAACTACGCGAAGAGATCGCCCGCTTGGTGGCGGACTCCGCCATCAACCGCTATCCGGATGCCGGGGCACAGCGCCTGAAAGAAAAAATCCGCGCCACGACCGGTATAGTGCAAGGTGTGGAATTATTGCTGGGCAACGGCTCGGATGAGATCATTCAGTTGCTGGCGCTGGCGTTCGCCAAGCCGGGCGCTACGTTGCTAAGCGTCGAGCCGTCATTCGTGATGTACAAGATGATCGCGGCCTTCGCCGGTATGCAGTATGTCGGTGTGCCGCTGGCGGAAGATTTCGCGCTGGACCTGCCTGCCATGCTGTCTGCCATGGAGCGCCATCAACCCGCGCTGGTGTTTCTCGCCTATCCGAACAACCCCAGCGGCAACCTGTTCGATGCTGACGCCATTGCGCAAATTATCGCGGCTGCGCCCGGCTTGGTGGTGGTGGACGAAGCCTATTACGCCTTTGCCAGCGCCAGCTTCATCCCCATGCTGGCACGCTACCCCAATCTGCTGGTGATGCGCACTTTTTCCAAGCTCGGCATGGCCGGCTTGCGCCTGGGTTTTCTCGCGGGCAGTCCGGTATGGCTGGCGCAGTTGGAAAAGCTGCGCTTGCCGTATAATATCGGCGTGCTGACGCAACTGGTGGCAGAAAAATTATTACAGAACCACAACGTACTGTTGCAGCAGGCAGAACAAATCAAGCAGGATCGAGCATGGCTGTACGAGCGCTTGGTCGGGACGGTGGATGTTCGGGCGTATCCGAGTGAGGCTAATTTTATTTTGTTTCATGTGGCGCACGCCGGTAAGGTGTTTGAGGGGCTGAAGCAACGCGGCGTGTTAATCAAGAACATGAATGGTGCACACACTGCCTTGGCTGACTGCCTGCGTGTCACGGTGGGCACGCCGGATGAGAACGAGCTGTTCATCCGGGCGTTGCAGGAAAGTATTCATCAATCTAAAAATGGAATTTAGCCACGGCTGCTTTTCTCAGGATTAATTTGTTCAGGACGAAACATGCGTAGTGCGCAAGTAACCCGCAACACCCTGGAAACCCAGATTAGCGTCAAACTGAATTTGGACGGCAGCGGCAAGGCCAAGTTCGACACCGGCCTGCCGTTTCTCGATCACATGCTCGACCAGGTTGTGCGTCACGGCATGGTTGATCTGGAAATAATCGCCAAGGGCGATCTGCATATCGACGCGCATCACACTGTCGAAGACATTGGCATCACGCTTGGACAGGCATTCAACCAGGCAGTGGGTGACAAGAAAGGTTTGCGCCGCTACGGACATGCCTATGTGCCATTGGATGAGGCATTGTCACGTGTGGTGCTGGATATTTCCGGACGTCCCGGCCTGGTGTTCAACGTGAATTTTATGCGCTCCAATGTGGGTGAATTTGACGTGGATCTGGTGCACGAATTTTTCCAGGGCTTCGTCAATCACGCTCTGGTGACGCTGCACATCGACAATCTGGCGGGAGACAATGCGCACCATCAGGCAGAAACTGTGTTCAAGGCATTCGGACGCGCCCTGCGTGTGGCGCTGGAGGTTGATCCGCGTATGGCAGGGATGATGCCATCTACCAAGGGTGTTTTGTAGCAAGACAGCAAAAATCATGGTGGATATCGCGGTTGTAGACTACGGCATGGGGAACTTGCGTTCGGTGCAGCAGGCATTGCGCACAGTGGCACCGGATGCTTCCATTGTGGTGACTAATGAACCGCACGAAGTTGCGAAGGCGGCGCGTGTGGTGTTTCCAGGCCAAGGCGCGATGCCGGACTGTATGCGCGAACTGGATGCGCGCGGACTGCGCGCGGCGGTGCTGGAGGCGGCGCGTAACAAGCCTTTTCTGGGCATCTGCATCGGCCTGCAAATGTTGTTTGAGCATAGTGATGAGGGAGATATTCCGGGGCTTGGAGTTCTGTCTGGCAAGGTGGTGCGCTTCGCCAACAACCTGCGCGATGCCCAGGGCAACAAGCTGAAGGTGCCGCACATGGGCTGGAACCAGGTGCAGAGAATAAACAATTCACCTCGCCCGCAGGGCGAGGTGACGGTTGCCCCCTCTCCCTCTGGGGGAGGGTTGGGGAGGGGGAGTATCTCCGAACACCCCTTATGGCAAGGCATTCCACAAGACGCGCGGTTTTATTTCGTGCACAGTTACTATGTGCAACCGCAGGATGATGCGCTGGTGCAGGCTATCAGCTGTTACCCACAACCTTTCGTTTGCGCCGTAGCGCGTGATAATTTGTTCGCTGTGCAGTTCCACCCGGAAAAAAGCCAAAGCGCCGGATTGGCCCTGCTGCGGAATTTTGTAAAATGGAATCCTGTTTAATTCTCGTTATATTTAAATGCTGCCATGCTGATTATTCCTGCGATTGATTTGAAAGACGGACATTGCGTGCGCCTCAAGCAAGGGGTGATGGAAGATGCAACAGTGTTTTCCGAAGACCCCGCTGCCATGGCGCAGCATTGGCTGGCTCAGGGCGCGCGCCGTTTACATCTGGTGGATTTGAACGGCGCCTTTGCCGGCAAGCCGAAAAATGAGGCCGCTGTCCGCAGTATCATTAAGGCAGTAGGGCTGGACGTGCCGGTGCAGCTCGGCGGAGGCATCCGCGATCTGGAAACCATAGAACGCTATCTAGACATCGGGGTGACCTACATCATCATTGGCACCGCAGCGGTGAAAGTACCGGGCTTCCTGCATGAGGCTTGCGATGCTTTTCCCGGCCACATCATGGTGGGGCTGGATGCCAAGGGTGGCAAGGTGGCGGTGGATGGTTGGTCGAAACTCACCGGGCACGATGTGGGCGATTTGGCGCAACGCTTCGAAGGCTATGGCGTGGAAGCCATCATATACACTGATATTGGCCGCGACGGTATGCTGTCAGGTGTGAACATTCCGGCGACGGTCGAACTGGCCGGCCCGCTGCATGTACCGGTAATCGCCAGCGGCGGCATCACCAATCTCGATGATGTGCGCGCATTGTGCGCGGTGCAGTCCGAGGGCATCACCGGTGCGATTACCGGCCGCGCCATCTACGAAGGCACGTTGGAGTTTGCCCCGGCTCAGGCATTGGCGGATCAGATCACAGAGGAAATGGGCGTTAAAATTTAGGCGGGCCACACCCTTCCCCCTAAACAATTTCCCATTCACAATATGCTCGCTAAACGCATCATCCCCTGCCTGGATGTCACTGCCGGACGTGTGGTCAAGGGGATCAGCTTCGTCGAGTTGCGCGACGCGGGCGACCCGGTGGAAATCGCGCGCCGCTACGACGAACAGGGCGCGGACGAACTTACCTTCCTCGACATCACCGCCAGTTCGGATGATCGCGGCATCCTGTTCCGCATCATCGAGCAGGTGGCAGAGCAGGTGTTCATCCCCCTTACCGTCGGTGGCGGGGTGCGCCAGGTGGAAGATGTGCGCAACCTGCTGAATGCGGGCGCCGACAAGGTGAGCATCAATACTTCGGCGGTGCTTAATCCACAACTGGTGGCCGATGCAGCAGCACGCTACGGGTCGCAATGCATCGTGGTGGCGATAGACGCCAAGCAGTCCGGGGCGGGCCGTTGGGAAGTGTTTACTCATGGCGGACGCAAAGCTACCGGGTTGGACGCGGTAGAATGGGCAAGAAACATGCAGAATCTGGGCGCAGGTGAAATTTTGTTGACCAGTATGGATCGAGACGGGCAAAAAAATGGTTTTGATTTGGCTCTGACCCATGCTGTTACCGAAGCGCTTGAAATTCCTGTTATAGCCAGCGGCGGCGTGGGCAATCTGCAACACCTCGTGGATGGCGTGAAACTGGGCGGTGCGGATGCGGTGCTGGCGGCGAGTATTTTTCATTATGGCGAATACAGCGTGCAACAGGCCAAACAGTACATGGCGCAACATGGAATCGAGGTGCGGCTATGAAAACCCTTCGCACAGCGTTACGAGTTCAAGCCGGACGAGTAGAAAAGCTGCAAAAGGCTGGAGCATTATGGGTTAATGCATGAGGCTTTCGAGCGGTTTTTAGACATAGTATTACTAAACGCAGCAGTTGCCCGAAGGGTGTTATGACTGATAGCTGGTTGAACAAAGTCAACTGGGCGGAAGATGGGCTGGTGCCCGCCATCGCGCAGGATGCCGCCACCGGGCGTGTGCTGATGGTGGCGTGGATGGATCGCGAGGCACTCAAGCGCACAGTCCAAGCCGGCGAGGCGGTATACTGGTCGCGCTCGCGAAAAAAATTATGGCACAAGGGGGAGGAATCCGGCCACATCCAGCGGGTAAAGGAAATCCGCCTCGATTGCGACGGCGACGTGGTGCTGCTGCAAGTGGAACAGATGGGTGGTATCGCCTGTCACACCGGGCGTGCAAGCTGCTTTTTCAGCCATTTGAAAAACGGGCAATGGGTAGAAACCGATACGGTGCTTAAATCACCTGATGAGATTTATAAAAAATGAACAATGACATCTTGCAACGGCTGACGCAAACCCTGCATGCGCGCAAACAGGCTAAACCGGATAGCTCTTACGTCGCAAAACTGTATAGTAAAGGCGAGGACGCCATACTGAAAAAAATCGGCGAAGAAGCCACCGAAGTGGTGCTGGCAGCCAAAGGCGGCAACAATGCGCATCTGGTGCATGAAACCGCCGATCTGTGGTTTCATTGCATGGTATTGCTGGCGCAGCATGGTTTGAGCGCGGATGATATCCTGAACGAGCTGGCGCGGCGCGAAGGCGTGTCAGGAATCGCTGAAAAGGGTAGCCGGAAAAAGGACTGACCATGGGTGACTGTATTTTCTGTAGGATCGCGCGCGGCGAAATTCCGAGCAAAAAGGTGTACGAGGATGGTGAGTTATTTGCCTTTCATGACATTAACCCCGTTGCGCCGGTGCACTTCATGCTGATTCCCAAGCAGCATCTGGATTCGTTGCTGGAAGCGGATGGCAGCCATGCGGCGCTGTTGGGAAAGATGCTGCTGCTGGCACCCAAGCTGGCTATAGAACAAGGGCTGGATAAAGGTTTTCGCATCGTCATTAACACCGGCAAGGGTGGCGGGCAGGAAGTGTTTCACCTGCACATCCACATCATCGGCGGCGGCCACATTCCGCCCATGGTTCGGCGCAATTAACGTGGCTCTATTTTTAGGAGAAACAAAATGGGTGGACTGAGCATCTGGCACTGGTTGATTGTTTTATTGGTCGTCATCCTGATATTCGGCACCAAGAAACTGCGCAATATCGGCAGCGATCTGGGCGGCGCGGTGAAAAATTTCAAGGAAGGCGTGCGCGACGATGAACCCAAGCAGGCCCCACAGGACGGCAAGGTCATAGAGGGCGAAGTAACGTCGAAAACACAGGCGAAAGACAAGTCAAACACGCATGTTTGATATTTCATTCTTCGAGTTGATGGTCATAATGGTGGTGGCTCTTATCGTCATTGGCCCGGAGCGGTTGCCTAAAGTGGCTCGGACAGCGGGCCATATGTGGGGACGGATACAGCGCTATGTGCAAAACGTCAAGAACGACATTGCAAACGACATGGCAATTAAAGAAGTTAGCCAATTTGACAGCACTATTCGTAAGGAAATCTCCGCCATCGAGCAATCCACGCTGGAGGCAAGGCAGGAACTGGAGCAGAAAATATTGGATGCGCAGTTAGGCAAATCGCCCGCAGAACCCGATGAGCAAAAACCTTCCGCCACGCAATCTTCCTCAACGCCAAACAAGCCGGTTTGATGGGTATCAGTGAAAGCTTTATTGCGCATTTGATCGAATTACGCGCGCGTTTGCTAAAAGTTGCAGTGGCTTTGCTGCTGGCGTTTGTTTGTTTGTTCCCGTGGGCGTCCGACCTCTACACCTTGTTGGCGCAACCGCTGCTGGCAAAGCTGCCAAAGGGCGGGCAGATGATCGCAACCGATGTCACCACACCGTTTTTTGTGCCGCTCAAAGTCGCGATGATGGCCGCCTTGCTGATCGCGCTCCCTTACATCCTTTACCAGATATGGCGGTTCGTAGCGCCCGGGCTATATGCGCACGAAAAACGCCTGGTCGTTCCGCTCATCATTGCCAGCACGTTACTGTTTTTTTGCGGCATGGCGTTCGCATACTTCGTGGTGTTTCCGGTGGTGTTCGGATTCATCACATCCTCCGCACCGCATGGTGTGGCAGTGATGACCGACATCGACAAATATCTCAGTTTCGTGCTCGGCATGTTCATGGCGTTCGGGGTTACTTTCCAGGTGCCGGTGGCGGTAGTGCTGCTGGTGCGCATGGGCATTGTCAGTGTCGAAAAACTGAGGGAAATCCGCTCCTACGTGATAGTCGGCGCATTTATCGTTGGCGCGATTTTCACCCCGCCGGACGTGGTTTCGCAATTCATGCTGGCGATGCCGCTGTGGTTGTTGTACGAGGCGGGCATCGTGGTGGCGGGATGGATGAAACCGAAAGTCACAGCAAATACCGAGTAAAATCGCGGTGATGCCCGGCAACAATGAATGGCGCGAACCTATGACCGGCTGCTGGGTCGTCCCCCGCTAACTATTCCTGCGGCATTGTCCTCGGTTTCGGACGTTTGCCAACCTTCACCTGCACCACCACTTCGCGCTGGTTGCGTAGCAGCTTGAGCATGACCACTTTGCCGGGCGGCAGGCTGGAGATGGTTTCCAGCATGACGTTGGAATCAGCCAGCGGCTTGTTGTCCACGGTGGTGAGGATGTCCCCTGCCTTGATGCCGGCCTGATCCGCCGGGCTGTTGCGCACCACTTCGGAAATCAGCACGCCCTGGGTGTCGCCAAGCTTGAACGATTCCGCCAGCTCCGGTGTGAGTTCCTGCACCGCCACGCCTATCCAGCCGCGCGTCACAGAACCGTTCTGGATGATCTGTTCCATGATTTTCTTCGCCGTGCTGATGGAAATGGCGAAGCCGATGCCGAGCGAGCC
>FZPX01000311.1_pt1 | contig 24454 bp, 22 predicted proteins | sample 1534791 | NCBI WGS metagenome assembly FZPX01 (sample SAMEA104161951, study PRJEB21768) | metagenome | biome: subterrestrial habitat; feature: phreatic zone; material: underground water | place: France | collected 2016-06-01 | depth 60 m | reverse complement strand
CGGGCGACGATTTGACTTGCGATAATAACAACCGTGTCGCCAAAGACCTGCCAATCCACAGAGAGGGCACTGCGCGGGCCGGTAGACTTCAGGTGTGCTGTGCAGGGTTTCAATATGTTGCTGAAGCGTGATAATGCCAGATACAATCCGATGCATAGGCCGGTCTCATTTGTGTGTGGGGGAGCGTTAGAACTTCCCACCTTAACAGAGGAGCACCGGCCTTCCTTATGCTAGGGTTGTCGCGCAATATCCCTGATAGAGATTCTTCATGCGTTGAAAAAGATCGTGGGTTGCACATGATGTGCTGATTCCTGAACAGCGACTGACGTTACAAGGAGTAAGATAGATTCGCCTGATATTCAGGCGGACGCGCTACAGATATGCAGGATGGGTGGAGTGGAGCGTAGTGATACCCATCAGTAAATGATTGGGCGCTCCACCTATCCTGCCTACACGGACTCAGGAATCCCCTCCAGAATCGTAGATGCCCTGTTTGGTGCGTTCGAGTTCCTGTGCATAAGTGTAGTGTTTCTCAGATGCCCCCACAGCAACGGCTGCCGGGCTAGCGCGACCATCTTGATTCAACAGTTCCTTGATAACCGCGTTGGCATCGCTGATGGGAGGCACCATAAGCATTTGCAGCCTGTCGTAGACCTCCCGGTCGACGGAGATTTTGATTTGATCAGTCATGTCTGGCTCCTAGATAAGAAATTGAAATTCGACTCTCTTCTGTGCCTGTGATCTATGCTTGTGAGCGAATGTATGCCTCACGATTTAATGGTAGGGTACAGTGTGCACCTCAGTCAAGACAATTGTAGAGGCAATTGTAGAGACAGTTGTTGGTGATCGCTCAATAACTGATAACGCGCACTGGTTGCATCAAGAACCGTTGGAGGCATGATGGCAATGGCCGGTGTGCTGAGCAAAGTCATGTTAGGGCTTGAGGACAGGGTTATCCGCTACTTTTGATGCTAAAATTCAACCACTGCATGGTGCAGTAACCAACTACAGGGATAAATCACATGAACAGAAAAGAACTGATCGACGCACTGGCAACAAAGACTGGCAGCACCAAGGTTGACGCTGACCGCAACATCGCAGCACTGATTGACATCATCACTGCTACCCTAAAGAAAGGTGACAGCATTGCGTTAGTTGGCTTCGGCACTTTTGAAGTGCGCAAGCGCGCTGCACGCACTGGACGCAATCCTGCAACAGGCGCGGAGCTGAAGATCAAGGCATCCAAGGCACCCGCATTCAAGGCTGGCGCTACTCTCAAGGCAGCCGTAAACGGCGTCAAGAAATAATTGCTCCCATACGCAACCGCCAGGGCATCCTGGTGGTTGCGTTTATGAATGCCTGCCTCCAACAAACAAGGCCCGGAAAACATAATTCCCTTTGCTTGGGTTCATTTGCGGTAGCCACATCACCCTCGCGCTCTGCGTCAAGAAATCTTATCAGCAATTCCCGGCTCGCTGGCAGTTAATGCGGTAGCCAACTGGACACCCGCACGACTTTCCGTCAAGCCGAGAGCAAAGTTGACCCGCCTGCCTTTATGTATAATCCGCGCCTTATTCTTATCATGAACATAACGTGAGTATTTTGGCCTGGATCATTACCGCCAGCCTCTGTGGCGGCGCGTTGAGCGTGGTGTGTGCCGCAGTGTTTGCGCTCAACGGCCATGCGCAGCGCTACCTCGGTGCAATGGTGAGCTATGCCATCGGTGCGTTGCTCGGCGCGGTGTTCCTCGACATCTTGCCCGAGGCGATCAAGCTCACCCCCAATGTGGCCGCCCTGAGCGGCACGGTACTGTTCGGCATCCTGCTGTTTTTTGTGCTGGAAAAACTGGTGCTATGGCGGCATTGCCACCATGTGAATTGCGAGGCGCACGAGTTGCTGGCTGAAGAACAGGGTCACGACCATGGGCGCAGCGGCATGATGATCATGGTAGGCGATACTTTTCACAATTTTGTGGATGGTGTCATCATCGCGGCGGCATTCCTCACCGACATGCATCTCGGCATTGTCACCGCGCTGGCCATCATCGCGCACGAGATCCCGCAGGAAGTCGGCGATTTCGCCATCCTGCTGAACTCCGGTTACAGCATATCCAAGGCTTTTCAGTTGAATCTGGTTTCCAGTTTCGCTTCAGTGGCGGGCGGCGTGCTGGGTTACTTCACCTTGCAGACCATGCAGCCGTGGATACCGTCGTTGCTGGCGCTGGCGGCGGCAAGCATGATTTATGTCGCGGTGGCTGACCTGATACCCGGCTTGCACAAGCGCGCGCAACTGCGCGATACCGTGCAGCAGGTTGGGCTGATCGTGCTGGGTGTGGCAACGGTGGGGTTGTTGGGCATGCTGTTGGCGGAATGATTAAAGGATTGGAAAATAAAAGCATGAACAAGAAACACACTGCGCCGCGCATAGGCTTTGTCTCGCTGGGCTGCCCCAAGGCAACGGTTGATTCGGAGCACATTCTCACGCGCCTGCGCGCCGAGGGCTATCTGATTTCCGGCAATTATCAGGATTCCGATCTGGTTGTGGTCAACACCTGCGGCTTTATCGACAGCGCGGTGGCCGAATCGCTGGATGCCATAGGTGAAGCGCTGGCAGAAAACGGCAAGGTGATCGTCACCGGCTGCCTCGGCGCGAAAGGCGACGTTGTGCGGCAGGCGCATCCCAAGGTGCTCGCCGTCACCGGCCCGCACGCTGCGGATGAAGTGATGGCAGCGGTGCACCAGCATTTGCCGCAACCGCATGACCCGCACACCGACCTGGTTCCACCGCAAGGCATACGCCTCACGCCGAAACATTACGCCTACGTGAAAATTTCCGAAGGCTGCAACCACCGTTGCACCTTCTGCATCATCCCCAGCCTGCGCGGTGATCTGGTCAGCCGCCCGGTGGGGGACGTGATGCAGGAGGCGGAGAATCTGGTGAACGCGGGCGTGAAGGAATTGCTGGTGATTTCGCAGGACACCAGCGCCTACGGCGTGGACGTGAAATACCGTACCGGCTTCTGGGGCGGCAGGCCGCTCAAGACGCGCATGACCGAACTGGTGCAGGCGATGGGCGAACTTGGCAAACCGGGTGAAGGGGGCGCATGGGTGCGACTGCATTACGTTTACCCGTATCCGCACGTGGACGAAGTGATCCCGCTGATGGCGGAAGGGAAAATCCTGCCCTATCTCGACGTGCCGTTTCAGCATGCCAATGCGCGTATCCTTAATCTGATGAAACGCCCGGCCAGCAGCGAGAACGTGCTGGCGCGCATCAAGCAATGGCGCAGTATCTGCCCGGACATCACCTTGCGCAGCACCTTCATCGTCGGCTTCCCCGGCGAGACCGAAGCAGAATTTGAAGAACTGCTCGACTTCCTCGAAGAAGCGCAACTGGACCGCGTTGGCGCCTTTGCCTATTCACCGGTGGAGGGCGCGGCTGCCAATGCATTGCCGGATATTATTCCGCCAGAGGTGCAGGAACAGCGCCTGTTTCACCTGATGCAGGTGCAAGAGGAAATCAGCGCCGCACGGCTTAAACACAAAATCGGAAAGACCATCCGCGTGCTGGTGGACGAAGTGAACAACGAAGGTGCGGTTGCGCGCAGCTCCGCCGACGCACCGGAGATTGACGGACTGGTTTACGTCAAGAAAGACCGCTCGTTGAAAGTGGGCGACTTCGTGGATGTGCGCGTAACGGATTCTGATTCGTATGACCTGTGGGCGGAGAAGGTGTAGGGTGCGCTCGCGCACCTGCGCCCAAAATGCACCCTACGCAAAAAACCCTACCGCCTCACTCAATTCCCGCGTCCGCTTGAACGGCGGCAAACTCTGCCAGATGCGCTTGCCATAGTGTTTGCCGATCAGGCGCGGGTCGCAGATCATCAGCACGCCGCGGTCGGTTTCGTCGCGGATCAAACGTCCCGCCCCCTGCTTGAGGTTGATCACCGCGCGCGGCAACTGGTATTCCATGAAGGCATTGCGCCCCTGTTTGTTGAGTTGTGCGATACGCGCCGCCAGCACCGGGTCGTCCGGCGGGGCGAATGGCAGCTTGTCTATCACCACCAGCGAGAGCGCTTCGCCGCGCACGTCCACCCCTTCCCAGAATGACTGGCTGCCCAGCAGCACCGCATTGCCGTGTTCGCGAAAGCGCGTCAGCAGCTCGTTGCGTGAACCCTCGCCTTGCAGCATCAACGGGTAGGTGAGGTTCTTGCGGTCGAATTCGGCGCTCAGGATTTCATGCGCGCGCTGCATGGCGCGCAGGCTGGTGAACAGCAAAAACGCACGCCCCTTGCTGGCCTCGATCAACGGCAGCGCGGCCTGCACCACCGCTTCGGTATAGCCGGGGCTGTTCGGCTCCGGCATATCCTGCGGCACATACAGCAGCGCCTGCTCCGGGTAGTTGAACGGGCTGTCCCAGAAAGCGGTGCGAGCTTCCAGCAAACCCATCTCGGTCTGGTAATGTCCAAAATCCTGCTTTACCGCCAGCGTGGCGGAAGTAAAAATCCACGCGCGCGGATGGCCGCCGATCTGCTTGGCGAAAATTTCCGCGATGGATAGAGGGGTGGTGTTGAGTTGCACGGAATGGTGGAAAACTTCCAGCCAGCGCACGAAGCCATCCCTCTCCCCGAGGGAGAGGGGGCTACGGTTCCCCTCCCCCTCGGGGGGAGGGGCTAGGGGAGAGGGTGAGCCACCTGCCCACTGCTTCAATTGCTGCGCCAGCGCCTGTGCCCGCTGCCAGCAATTCTCCAGCCCCTCGCTGCGCTCCGCCTGTTTCTCCAGCAAGCTATTCAATTGCGCGAGCTTATCGCTCAGTGTTTTCAGTGCGTCCGGCCAGTCCTTGAAACCATCGAGTGCAGTAGCGGGCATCCGGCCTTCCTTCTTGAACACCAGCCGCAAATCGCGCGCGGCCTTGTCCAGCGCATCGGCGGCGGTTGGCAGCGCGGCAAAATCCTTGGCTCCAGCCGCCGCCTCGATGCGAGTATCGCTCGCCAGATCGAGCAACTGCGTGGCGGACAGGCTCTCGCCAAAGAACAGGCTGGCAGTTTCCGGCAACTGGTGCGCCTCGTCGAAGATCACCGTGTTGCAGACGGGCAGCAGTTCCGCCACACCCTCGTCGCGCAGCATCACATCGGCAAAAAACAAATGATGATTCACCACCACGATGTCCGCCTTCATCGCATCAGAGCGCGCCTTGAGCACGAAGCATTCCTTGTGGTTGGGACATTCCTGGCCGAGGCAGTTGTCGCGCGTGGAAGTAACCTGCATCCAGATCGGCGCGTTTTCCGGCACATCTGCCAGGCCGCTCTTGTCGCCGGAGCCACTGACCTTGGCGTATTTCTTGATCTTGCCGAGGTGGCGCACATCCTCGCGCGTCTTGAACAACCCATCCGTTTGCGCGCGCTCCAGATGATAGTGGCACACATAATTGGCGCGCCCTTTGAGCAACGCGACCGAAACCGGCGCCTTCAGCGCATCGCGCACCATCGGCAGGTCTTTCTGGAACAACTGATCTTGCAGGTTCTTGGTGCCGGTCGAGATAATCACCTTGCCGCCGTTCAGCAGTGCAGGAACCAGATAGGCGAAAGTCTTGCCGGTGCCGGTGCCCGCCTCGACCACCAGAATCGCGTTGTCGCGGATTGCTTCAGCGACAGCCAACGCCATCTCGCGCTGCTGCGCACGTGGACGGAACGATGCGACCTCTGCGGCAAGCGGGCTTTGTTTGGAGAAGAAACGTTCTATCTCGGCGGACACGGAGGGGACGATGTGATTTACAGCCGTCATGTTATCCCAAAGCAGCTTGCGCTGCGATTTTTGAGTGTAGAATTAAGCCCAAACACTTCACGGAGTACGCCATGCTGGATGAACTGAAATTACCCAAGACACTTTCCAAGCGGCTGGAGAAAATTGCGGCGATTACCTGTGTCAATCCCGAGTCTATTCTCAAAACGGCACTCAAGGATAAGCTCGACTATCTGGAATGGAAGGAAAAAGCCATAGCCGAAGGTCAATCCGACCTTGATAACGACAGAGTGGTAACCACCGCGCAGATACGTGAATCGCTTGTCAAGCAACGTGCCGCAAAAAGCAAAAAAGCAGCTTGAATGGTCGCTTCGCTCCGGGCGCGACTTGCTGGCGATAGACGCCCACATTTCACCCGACAACCCCGTCGCTGCAGAACAAGTAGTTGGCTACATCATCAGCCAGGCCGAACTGCTCACCCGTTTTCCATTGACGGGACGGATACCCAAACCGGGCGCGCCGCGCGAACTGGTTTTCACCCGCTACCCATACAACCTCATATACCGGGTTACCCGCACCAAGGTCAGGATAGCCCATGGCAGAAAAATCCTATTCGTTATGCCACAGCGAAACCCGAAGCACAACAAATTACTACAGGCGTGACGATAGCTTTGCCGAAAAAGCGGAGAGATAGCGGTATCCATTCCACATGCGCCACAGGCTCTTCACCAGGCCAACCACGCCACGGCGGCGGATCACGAATAGTACGGCCACACCGGTGACCAACACAGGATTTGAGCGCAGAAAACGCATGGCAGTCAAACCTCGATCAGCGAGTGCCAGCGGGGTTTGCCAGCGCGCTCCTATCTCAGCTGCCTGTGCACGCTGTGAGGCGATTCTCGCCATCAGCTCACCGCGTTTTTGCATTACTTCAAGCATCTGTTTATTCATGGCTGGCGCCCAGTTGCTCCCTGTCCTTGGACAATTCGGCAAGGCTGGTTGAAAATAATTTTGGTTTGGCCTGCGCCTTGCCGCGCAACAGCAGCGTCATGACCGTACCCAGCACAAAGAAAAAGATACACAGCACACCGATTACAGCAAGACGGTGGTCGTCCCAAAACAGCACCACGACAAATACCGTGAGCAATAGCACACCCAAACCAAAGCAGAGCAGTGCCAGCGCAAAAAAAAGGAGCATCTGTGTTAGACGCAGACGCTCCTCTTGCAACTCATTCGCCAGCAACTCAAGCCGTGTCGAAACGATGGAAATTAGCGTAGACAGCAACCGTCTGGCCGACCCCATCAGGCCCGAACTTGATTCGGGCATCGCTTAACGGCCACGCGAAATCAGCATACCCACAACCAGGCCGACCCCGGCAGCGATACCGACAGCCTTCCACGGATTCTCGTGCACATATTCGTCAGTCACTTTGGCCGCCTGTTTGGTCTTCGCGACCACTGTTTCCTGCGCGGCGGCAAGGCGCACTTTCGCAGCTGCCAGATTTTCCTGAATGCGCTCGCGGGCTGCGGACACTTTCTCGCCCGCCTGTCCAGCCGTTGCGCGCAACAACTCCTCGGCATCCGACACCACTACGCGCAAATCCTGCATGAGTTTTTCTTTGGTAACTTCGTTTTCCATGCCTGCTAATTTTGTGTTCATGATCCGCTCCCTTCAACGATAATTAAGAACTGCATTGTAGTGCTGCACAACTGCTCGACATACAGTGTCTTTGTAGTCCTAAAACTTCTGGGAGTCAACCCCATTCTTCGCCATATTTATGGCAATGCACGCCATGCGTTGCGCTGATGCCCGTTGCGTCCGGATACCTTGTGCGGCATACCGCCATGGCATGGGCGCAACGCGGATTGAAATGGCAGCCCTGCGGCGGATTAACAGGGGACGGCAGCTCGCCGGCGAGACGTATCACTTCCACGCCGCGCTTATCAATACGCGGCACGGCGGATAACAGCGCCTGGGTATAGGGATGCTTGGGCGTGTGCAACACTTCCCCCACCCTGCCATGCTCCACGATGCGCCCCAAGTACATCACGCACACCTCGTGCGCGATGTATTCCACCACCGCGAGATTGTGCGAGATGAACAGGTAGCTCAGATTGAACTCCTGTTGCAGAGATTTCAACAGGTTTAAAATCTGCGCCTGCACCGACACGTCCAGCGCGCTGGTCGGCTCATCGCAGATCAGCAGTTTCGGGTTCACCGCCAGCGCGCGGGCAATCGCGATACGCTGCCGCTGCCCGCCGGAAAATTCGTGCGGGTAGCGCCATTTCGCGGACTGCGCCAGCCCTACCTGATCCAGCAATTCATCAATGCGCCGTTGCCGCTCATCGCTGTTGTTCGATACAGATAGCGCCTCCATGCCTTCCTGCAAAATTTCCGCCACGCGCATTTTCGGATTCAATGAAGCATAAGGGTCTTGAAACACCATCTGCATTGCGGCGCGTTGCTCGCGCAATTCACTGGCTTTAAGCCCAATCAATTCACGTCCGGCAAACTGCACACTGCCTGCGGTAGGCGGAATCAATTGCAGCAAGGCCTTGCCCAGCGTGGTCTTGCCGCAGCCGGATTCACCGACCAGCGCCAGCGTGCGCCCCTGCAAAATTTGCAGCGACACACCATCCACCGCTTTCACCTGCCCCACCGTGCGCTGCAACATGCCTTTGCGGATGGGGAAATAAATTTGCAAGTTTTCAACTTGCAAAAGGACTGAGGACTGAGTGCTGTGGACTGAGTTGGTGATAGTGGTATCCGATTGTTTCTGCGCTTTAACCTCAGCCCTCGCATCTCGCTCCTCAGTCCTCAGTCCTCGCTCCTCAATCCTGCCGTACAAATGGCACCGCACTCCCTGCCCCTCACCCAGCACCGTCCACTCCGGCGCCTGCTCGTGGCACAGTGCCCACGCTTGGTCGCAGCGCGGCGCGAAGCGGCAGCCCGGCGGGATGTCATGCAGCGGCGGCACGCTGCCGGGAATGGCTGCCAGCGGGTGTCCACTGCGTGCTGTATCCGGCAGCGCGGCAAACAATTTCTGTGTATAGGGATGCGTGGGGTGCAAGAATAATTGATCGCGCGTGGCCTGTTCGACAATATGCCCGGCGTACATCACCGCGACCTGATGCGCCACTTGCGCCACTACGCCGAGGTCATGCGTGATCAGCAATATGGACATGCCGCTTTTCTGTTGCGTATCGCGCAGCAGTTGCAGCACCTGCGCCTGGATGGTCACATCCAGCGCGGTAGTCGGTTCATCCGCGACCAACAATTTTGGTTGCCCGGCCAGCGCCATCGCGATCATCACGCGCTGCTTCATGCCGCCGGAAAGCTGGAACGGATATTCACGCAAACGCCGCGCCGCGTCAGGAATGCCTACCTGATCCAGCAACTCGATACAGCGCGCACGCGCCGCTACACCGCTCAGTTGCTGGTGCAGTTCCAGCGCTTCGGCGATCTGATCGCCCACCGTCATCACCGGGTTCAAACTCAAACCCGGCTCCTGAAAAATCATCGCCATCTTGCCGCCGCGCACTTCGCGCATGGCGCGCTCGGGTAGCGCCAGAATATCAGCTTCGTCGAGCCGCACTTCGCCGCTCTCGATGTGTATGCCGCCCGGCAGCAAACGCATCAGCGACAGCGCGGTCATGGACTTGCCGCAGCCGGATTCGCCTAGCAGGACAAAGGTTTCGCCCGGTTGAATGCTGAACGAAATATCGTCCACGATACGCGCACCGTTATTGAGGCGCGTGACAAGCCCCGCGACTTTCAGCAGAGCACTCATGCACACCTCGTAGTTTTGTCATCCCCGCGAAAGCAGGGATCCAGCATTTTTACATAACTGGATTCCCGCTCTCGCGGGAATGACGGCGCCTTATTCTGTACAATCACGCCACTCCCTCCGTCCGGTTCAGGCGCGGATCGAACGCATCACGCACCGCATCGGCAAACAGGTTGGCTGCCAGCACCAGCACCAGCATGAAGCCGAAGGCAGCGGCCAGCGCCCACCACACCATGGGGTCGCGCCCCATCTCCAGACGCGCCGCATTGATCATGGTGCCGAAACTGATGGTGGAGGGATCCACCCCCACGCCGACATAGGACAGCACCGCCTCGGCCAGCACCAGCGCGCTGAAATCCATCACCACCGAAATCAGCACGATATGCATCACATTGGGCACGATGTGGCGGGTGAGAATGCGGAACGACGACACGCCGAACGCCTGCGCCGCCTGGATGTATTCCATTTCGCGCAGCTTCAGCGTTTCGCCGCGCAACAGGCGGCACAGCCCGGTCCAACTGGTTACACCGAGAATCACGCACAGGCACAACAGGCGCACATCTGCGCGCGCGGCGGAAGTCTCGAACCAATCGGCATGCATTTCGATCACCACCTGCATCATCAGCACCGCAGCGGCGATCAGCAGCACGCTGGGGATGGAGCTCAGCACGGTGTAAACATACTGGATCACATCGTCCATCCAGCCGCGCAAGTAGCCCGCCGCAATGCCCAGCAGCAGCGCAAAAGGCAGCATCACCAACGTGGTCACGGTGCTGATCACCAGCCCGGTGCGTATGCTTTTCAGCGAGAGGTAGAGCACATCCTGCCCCACTTTGTCGGTGCCGAGGACGTGGTAGGCGGAAGCGAGGTTGACGACCGCGCCGATGAGCGCGGCGATGAGAAGCGTGGCGACCAACAAGGCGCGCAATGTGTAGGGTGGGCACGTTACGTGCCCACCAACAGGGACAGGTTCGATCCGCGTGGGCAAGCTGCGCTTTGCCCACCCTACGACCCAAACTAACAATCCGCCAACCAGCAACCCGCCTGCCGCCCCCAACAACACACGCTGTGCTACATCGCCAACCAGTTCGCGCTGCGGATCGGCCAGATGCGCGCCGCCAAATTTCAACCGGGGGTAATCGCGCGTTACTCTGCCGCCGGGCAACTCAATGCTTTCCTTGGCGTACAGGTATGCCGCCAGCGGCGCGGAATAAGTCTTCTCGGTGCGGCTCCTGAGGCCGCTGACAAGCGTGTCGAACGCGCTCAACACTTCCGGCGAATACACGGTCTGCCCATTGCTCTTCTCCGGCAATGCGGCACGGTAATGCAGCGAATCCAGCACCCCGGCAAAAACAAACAACGACAGCACCAGCAGTGACACCATGCCCACGCTGCTCTGCGCCACGCGCTGCCACGGCAACAGCAAGTGCGGGCGCCGCCTGATCCACCATGCAACTGCGAGGCCCACCGCGATGAGCAGAAAGATCAGGGCATCGGTCCATAAAACAACGGGGGTAAAAATCATAAAACATCCCCATAAATTTCCATGAACGAAAAGAAGCCGTCATTCCCGTGCAGGCGCATAAGCGCTAACTTAAGTGCGCCAGAGTATTTCTCCCTCCCTTTCAAGGGGAGGGCTGGGGTGGGGATGGGGTCGAATTTCATGGATACCAACCCCATCCCCCACCTAACCTCCCCCTTGAAGGGGGAGGAACAAGATAAGTTAGCGCATATGCGCGAATGCGGGAATGACAAAACCTGGACTCCCGGCAACTGGCTGACCTTCATTGCAGTCTCACCCTCGGATCAACCATGGTGTAGGAGATGTCCGTCAAAATCAATCCCACGATGTACAGCACCGAACCGAGAAACACCATCGCGCGCACCACGCCGAAATCCTGCGCGTTGATCGCATCTATGGTGTAGCTGCCCAGGCCGGGAATGCCGAAGAACGATTCGGTGAGCAGGCTGCCCATGAACAGCAGCGGGATGACCACCACCACGCCGGTGAGAATGGGGATCATCGCGTTCTTTAGCACGTGGCGGAACAACACGCGCAACTCCGACACGCCCTTGGCGCGAGCGGTGCGCACATAGTCCTTGCCGATCTCTTCCAGAAAAATCGTGCGGTACCAGCGGCTGCTCGCGCCCACGCTGCCCGCCACGCCGATGAGGATGGGCAGCGCCACGAACTTGATGCCATCCAGCCCGCCCGCATAACCGGAGATCGGCACCCAATGCCACAGCTTGCTCGCCACGAACTGCCCACCGATGATGTAGAACAGGCTCGACACCGACATCAGCAGCACGCACAGCGCCACACCCGCCACATCCAGCGCGGTGGCGCGGAACAGCGTCATCAGCAGCGCGAAAGTGATGTAGATGAGCAGCCCGACGAGAAATGTCGGCAAGGCTATCGCCAGGCTCGGCATCATGCGGGTCTGGATTTCTCGCAAGATGTTGCGCCCGTCATCGGAATAGCCGAAGTCGAACACGAACATGCTGGCAGATTTCGCAAAGAAGATGGTATCCGTCAGCTTGCCCGAGCCATCAGCTTTGGCGTTGAACAGCAGCGGCTTGTCATAGCCGTGCTGCTGTTTCCACTTCGCGATGGCATCCGGTGTGACGCGCTTGATGCCGAGCTGCATCCGCGCCATATCATCCGGCGTGTTCACCACAAAAAACAGCGCAAAGGTGAGCAGGTTCACCCCGATGAGGATGGGCACGGCGTAGAGAATGCGGCGGATGAGGTAGGCAATCATGGCTGGGCGCTATTGTACGGGCAAACAATGATCGGCGGGCAAACCCTAAGGTAGAATGCAGCGGCACGCCGCGCCAGTAAAATTACTCATATTCAAGGGGGAAATGATGCAAATAGAAATCTGGTCGGACGTAATCTGCCCTTGGTGTTATATCGGCAAACGGCGCTTCGAAAAAGCGCTCGCGCAATTCGGGCAACGCGAAAACATAAACGTAATCTGGCGCAGCTTTGAACTCGACCCCAACGCCCCGAGGCAGTACCCCGGCACACTGGAGGAGATGCTGGCGCGCAAGTACGGCGTCAGCCTGCAACAGGCGGCGGCGATGAACGCGCGCGTGACTGCATCCGCCGGGGAAATCGGGCTGGAATACCATCTGGCCGATGCACGTCCGGGTAACACCTTCGACGCGCACCGCCTGCTGCACTTCGCCGCTGAACGTCAGCTGGGCGATCGCGCGACCGAGCGCATCATGCACGCATATTTTTCCGAATCGCTGCCGGTGGGCGACCGTGCCGCCCTGTCCCACCTCGCACCGGAGTTCGGCGTCGCCGAAAGCGAGGCGCTGACGATGCTGCAAAGCGATGATTATTCCGGTGCGGTGCGCGCCGATGAATCGCGCGCGGCGGAATTCGGCATCACTGGTGTACCGTTCTTTTTGTTCGATGAAACATCCGGCGTTTCCGGCGCGCAGCCGGTCGAGGTGTTTTCCGGAGCGCTGCGGCAGGCAGGGGCGGGTTCGTAGTAATGCGCTGCCCTGCGGCCCCGATGCCCCGCCACCCGCCACGCAAAGTGCGGTGCGTGTTGTGCTGCAATGCGCTATCCACTATGCTTGCGGCCAGTTTATACCCGATATGAGCCAATATGCCTGTCAGTATCAAAACCCCGCAGGAAATCGAAAAGATGCGCATCGCCGGACGCTTGGCCGGCGAGGTGCTGGATTACATCGCGCCTTTCGTGCAGGCGGGCGTCACCACAGACGAACTGGATAAACTCTGCCACGATTACATGGTGGACATACAAGGCTGCATTCCCGCAACGCTCAATTATGCGCCGGGCGGGCACACGCCCTACACGAAATCCATCTGTGCCTCGATCAACCATCAGGTATGCCACGGCATACCCGGTGACAAGAAATTGAAGAATGGTGATATCGTGAATCTCGATGTCACTCCAATCAAGGATGGATATCACGGCGACACCAGCCGCATGTTCTATGTCGGCGAACCGTCCATCCAAGCCAGAAGGCTGTGTGAAACAACCTATCAGGCGATGTGGCGCGGCATTCGCGCGGTCAAGCCGGGCGCGCATCTGGGCGACATCGGCCACGCCATACAGACTTTCGCCGAAGAGATGGGCTACAGCGTGGTGCGGGAATTTTGCGGACATGGCATCGGCAGCAAGTTCCACGAAGAACCACAGGTGTTGCACTACGGGAAACCCCGCAGCGGCATGAAGCTGGAAGCGGGCATGATCTTCACCATCGAGCCGATGATCAACGCCGGCAAAGCCGGCATCAAGCAGCTTGGCGACGGCTGGACCGTCGTGACCAAAGACCACAGCCTGTCGGCGCAGTGGGAGCACACCGTGCTGGTGACCGGAACCGGTTTTGAAGTGTTGACCCTTTCCGCCGGCTCTCCCCCTCCTCCCCCAGCATAAACCCAGCCGTGCAAAGCGCAGCCGAAATCCGCCAGAGCCTGCGTGATGCGCGCCTGTCTCTGCAACAGGGTTATGAACACCATGCCCAGCCTTCGCGGCGGTTGTTGCGCGCCCACGCCAAACTGGTGGACGAGCATTTGCGCGCAACCTGGCAGATGCTCGCCATGCCGCCAGACCTGGCGCTGGTGGCGGTGGGCGGCTACGGGCGCGGCGAGCTGTACCCCAAGTCCGACATCGACTTGCTGATCCTGCTTGCCGGGTATCCGGCTGCGGAACTGCAGCAGCTCCTGCAAAAACTGGTCGGGCTGTTGTGGGACATCGGCCTTGAAGTTGGGCACAGCATGCGCACCGTGGCGCAATGCGTGGCGGCAGCCTCCGATATAACGGTGCAAACCAACCTGCTGGAAGGGCGTCTGGTCACCGGTGCACGCCCGCTGTTTGAACAGATGCGCGACACGCTAGCGCAACATCTCGATCCTCGCGCTTTTTGCCTCGCCAAGCAGAAGGAGCAGGAGCAGCGCCATGCGAGCTATGTTGAAACAGACTTCAACCTCGAACCTAACCTGAAGGAAAGCCCCGGCGGGCTGCGTGATTTGCATACTGTCCTGTGGATCAGCCGCGCTGCCGGGTTGGGTGATTCCTGGCGCGAACTGGCCAAGGCCGGCATGATTACCGCGCAGGAAGCGCGCGCAATCGCGCGCCACGAGGGCTTGCTGCAAACCCTGCGTATTCGCCTGCACTATCTGGCCGGGCGGCGCGAAGACCGCCTGCTGTTCGACTACCAGACCGCATTGGCGGAACAAATGCATATCGGCGCGACGGCCGCGCGCCTCTCCAGCGAGCATCTGATGCAGCGCTACTACCGCACCAAGCAGGCCGTGCTGCAACTCAACGCCGTGCTGTTGCAAAACCTGCGCGCGCGCCTGTTTCCGGAAGCGGGCACGGTGCATCCGCTCAACGCGCGCTTCGTGTCGCGCGACGACCTGCTGGAAGCTCGCGATGAATTGTTGTTCGAACGCGAACCGTCGGCGATCCTGGAAAGTTTTTTGCTGATGGAACAACACCCGCATTTGACCGGGTTCTCCGCCCCCACTTTGCGCGCGCTATGGCGTGCGCGCCACAAAATGAATGCGGGGTTCAGGCGTGATGCCAGCAACCGTGCGCTGTTCATGGACATCCTGCGCCAGCCGCAGGGCATCACCCACGCAATGCGGCGCATGAACCAGTATGGCGTCCTGGGGCTGTACCTGCCCGCCTTCGGGCGTATCGTCGGACAAATGCAGCATGATCTGTTTCACGTCCACACGGTGGACGAGCACATCCTGATGGTGGTGCGCAATCTGCGCCGTTTCACCCTGGAAAAACATGCGCAGGAATTTCCTTTATGCAGCAAGCTGATCAAGGATTTTGCCCGCCCGGAAGTGCTGTATGTCGCCGGGCTGTTCCACGATATAGCCAAAGGGCGCGGCGGCGACCATTCGATACTGGGGCGGGCGGATGCCGCACGTTTTTGCGAACAACACGGCTTGTCGCGCGAAGATACCGATCTGGTTACCTGGCTGGTGGAACATCATCTCACCCTGTCCGCCACGGCACAGAAACAGGACTTATCCGACCAGGATGTCGTCGCCGCGTTTTCGGCAAAAATCCCGAACGACCGCTACCTGGTGGCGCTGTACCTGCTCACCGTGGCAGACATCCTCGGCACCAGCCCGAAAATGTGGAATGCATGGAAAGGCAGGTTGCTGGAAGACCTGTTCCGGGCGGCGAGGCGCTACATGGCAGGCGGCAAAATTGCCGACCAGGTGGGGGAGATTCGCGCGCGCGCGCGGGAAATACTCAACCTGTATGCGATTGCCCCGGAAGCTCATGAAATGCTATGGGCACAGCTCGACGCCGAGTATTTCTTGCGCCACGAGCCGGAGGAAATCGCCTGGCACACCCGCTTGCTGGCACACCGGGCCAATAGCGTCACACCCATCGTCAAGGCACGGATGAGCCGCATCGGAGAAGGACTGCAAGTAATGGTTTACAGCCCGGATCAGCCATATTTGTTCGCGCGCATCTGCACTTTTTTTGCGCGCCTGCGCTACAACATCATGGAAGCGAAGATTTACACCACCCAGCACGGTTACGCGCTGGATAGCTTTCTGGTGATGGATGCAGGCGACAGCGATGCAGCATACCGCGACGTGATGAATTACATCGAGTACGAGTTAATTCAAAAACTTGGCGGCCCGGAAGAACTGCCAACACTGCAAACCGGCAGGATAAGCCGCCAGCTCAAACACTTCCCCATCGCGCCCGAGGTCAGCATAACCTCGGACGAAAAAGGCAACTACGCGCTTTCCACCATCGCGGGCGACCGCCCCGGCTTGCTGGCGCGTATCGCACATGTGCTGGCGCGCCACAACATTAACCTGCGTGGCGCCAAAATCAATACGCTGGGGGCGCGTGCCGAAGATACTTTTTACATTACCGGCGCCTCGCTGGCGCAACCGGGCGCCGTTGCCTCGCTACGCGAGGAGCTGCTGCGGCAAATTGCCTGAATGCCTTGAAGAGTCCATCGCCATCAAAGTCAAGGACTTTTCGGATCCCTTGGGGAACTTAAAAACTGGGGAGGCCTGGTTTTGTACTATATGGCCGCGCCAGTTACTTGGCGGGCGGCGGCTTCTTTGGTTTCTTCGCTTCTTTGTTTTTACGTTGCTGACCTTTAGCCATGATCATTCTCCTCGCAGGGGCGGTATTTTGAAAAATGCGGAAATAAATAATGCGATTCGGTTATCCGATAAAACGGTCGGGGCGAGAGGATTCGAACCTCCGCAACGACGAACCATGATAAACCAAGCCCAACAAAATAGCCAATGTCGGAGCGGTATGCCTGGCATAGTTCGTCGTGTTCCGGCAACTCACCACCAACACTGACTCAACAGCCCGGAAATCTGCCCTTTACACCGTTGCGCCCGGCAGCACTTGGGTTGGCCCAAACCCTGAGCAGGTCGGTGGTGAGAAAACAGTCGGGGTCCAGACCCTCGCGTGACATGAAGATAATCCTCTTGGTGATGGGCTTCACTGCCAGAAAAGGGCAGACGCAGCGATAGATGTAATAGACAAATTCGGTGCAGTACAGGCTTTTGTGCGTCGCGAAGTTGAAGCCGAAATCATACTCTGTCCCCAATTGGCGCAGCGCAAGCTCCTGTGCCAGGGGGATCACGTCGCAGCGGTTCGCGGCCCCTCCCGTTTTCAGTGTCTGATAAACCGCCTCTTCCTTCGCACCGAACGGCTCGCCATCCACGAATAATTTTTCCGCGGAATTCTTTTTGATCACGTCCGGCAGCCGCAGGATAGCCACCCGATCACAGCGGCAGAAAGTCAGCAGATCCTCCATCAACACGCCCTCGGCGATGGAATGGACCACCATCTGTTTCCCCACCTTGAACTTCTCTTGGCCAATCTTCCGGTGGGCGGCATCTTTATGGGCTGCCCCGGCCTTGTCCCGATCCACTTCGCCGCATTCGCCGTAATAGAAGGCAGCATGGCTGAAACTGCCGCCGATGAATTTACCGTCAAGATAGTTGTCGTAGCCTCGCAGCAGGATGTCGCCGGGTTGAATCAGGCCCATTACCGCTCGCACATCCTCCCCCTTCATTTTGTAAGATCCGGGGTCGTAGACCACAAACATCGGATAAGGAAATATCTTGATATCCCCGAAGATAGTCAGAAACTTTTCCCATAAACTCTTCTCGCGATTTTTCGACGTTGCCATAGCGCCCTCTTAGAGATTGAATTTCGAACCCTTGTTAAACACCCCGACAGACGCGGGAGCCTCGACATAACTCGCTGCATGTTTTACAACTGACAATATTCCAAGCACTGCGCCATATCGGAAAGCTACACCAGCACTGCGAGATGTGAAAGTCACACACTTCATTACGTCAGCCATTATTCATGGTTGTTCATACTTTCAAAACTACAGGTTAGTCATGTTAACGTAATCGAGCAGTGCCAGGCCTGACAAACTGCCGATTAGAGTAATTGCCGCCCTGATCAAAGGTTGCTGAGTGAATGGGGCAAAAGCCCCCGCACGTAATTCCTTGGCCTGAGCCAATAACACCCCGAGGTGTTTGGCAAAATCGTCATTCTTGTTTGCTTGGGCAAGCAACAAGTGCTTGTTGATGGTGATCACGGAATCATGCCTTACGCGCTCCACTTCCCAACGCAGACGCAATGCCGAGACCACCAACAGTACAATTATGCTGCCAAAGAAGACGGCCAGCACCGGTGGGAGATCCCATCCATCGAATACCGGGGTTCGCGCGACGATCAGCAGCGTAAGGATGATAAAAGGCCAGAAAATCAGCTTCTGTACTGGCTCGGTCGCGGCGGCGATAAGTTGCGTGTCCAGCCAATCATCCAGAGGCCGTATATCGTATTTACCGCCATGAGGCCACACTTCATTGAGTTTGCCTTCTGGCCACTCAGTTCGCAGCGCAAGTAACCTCGAAAGGTGGATAGCGTGATTGGACGCTTGCAAGGCAACGAAGGCCAGCCTCATGAAAACAATTGCAGTGGGAATTAGTATTAGCCTGTCGATCCATAATTCAATTTTGCCACGAACCGGTGCAACTGGCATGCCTAACCAAGGCGCCAATACAAACATAAGCGCGACAAAGACGGCGAAGAAGGCCAAGAATTGCCCACACTCGGATGGGCGCCAAAAATGGAACGGCCAGCACATATCCTTCAGCTTTTCTTTGTGGGAATTCCAGATCACTTCCGCCTTCCGGATGTCGCCCCCGCAATCCTGCCGCGTCAACTTTGTGCGTTCCTGACTTGTCGTGGGAAGAGGGGTTGATTCTCCGCAAGAGTCCGGTTTTGTTTCCGGGAAATAGTCGTCGCTGATTGTTTTTGTCGATTGATCCATATCACGCTGACTACGCTGCAACACGAAAATGGCGAGGCCGAATGCAACCAGCCTAATCATCTCGCTCGGCCAGATACTCACCCCTTGAATCCATCCGAATGGCTCACGTTCATTCGGCTGAAAATTGAGAAGAGCATTAAGAGCAAAACTGGCAATTGTGATCACTGCAAGGACTACGATCCATTCCTTCTTCAGCCGAGCACGCTTGCCCTCTTCGGTCGAGACCGGAGTAAACCCGCCACTGGCATAGGTAATCAGCAGCAGGAAAACTACCACCGCCGGTGCGATGAGAGCCTTCAACCAATCCGGTGGTGCCGGGTCGGCGGGGTGTGGCGAAGCGCAATCCATAAGGCAGCTAGTGTCGGGCACCGAAATCAGATTGATGGCCTGGCTGCGCCCGATTTCGAAGATATGGCTTGTCCGGGCCTGATTGACCTCAGGGAGAATTTTGCTTTCTTCGAGATCATAGATGGCGGCCTGTGTAGCAAAGAAGCCTGCGGTTTGGTAACTGTCCCTGAAGGGAGGAATGCCATTCTGCAGATTGTAGGCAAGGTTCAGGTGGTATCCAGAGGCCACGATCAGGTTGCGTGTGAATTTATTGTCCCCAGGGTGCAGCATGGCAGCATTGAGATCGGTGGTGAAAAACACGGCGCTGGGAAATTGCGGTTTCAGCGCCTTGAGGGCAAGCAATTTGTCGTGATAGTCGTTGCCGATGATACCGATAGCACGGATGCGAGCCGTTTGATCTGATTCGCGCTTCTTGAGGCCCTGAGCCAGGCGCCGCAGATAGTCAATCTGGCTGTGGCCCTCCGGATGTTCGACGTCCGGCGCATCCTTGCTGGCGCTGCGGCTGGAGTCCTTGTCCGCCTGGGAATCCTTTTTTTGTGGCAAAACACCATCAATGCCATGAAGGAAACTGGCTTCCAGAATCTGCCCGTGAAAGTTACGCAATTCGCCCTTGATCTCCTTGCGTAAGGTGCGCGAGTAAGAGGTATCCCACTGGCCGACCAGGACGATGGCGTCTTTTGTGTCTTTTGTGTCTTTCGGCTCGCCCTTCTGGAAAAATAACCGACGATCCAGTTCGCTGGCAAGCTCCTGGGCAAGGTGCTTGTCATCAGCATTCACCGGATGAAATGATTTGGCGGGAAATCGTGACGAAACAAAGGGGCTGGTGGCATAGGGTGAATACCAGATCGTGTCCGAAACCGGTGGCGCCGAGGTTCGCTCATCAGGCGCTACCGTAAAGAAGGTGGAGGAGGATGGGCCGATCACGGCATCGATGTGGCGCCCTTGCAGGGTGCGTTGATCCTTCAAGCCCAGATCCTGGCGTATCTTTTCGAGCCTGCGAAGAGGGAGGTCGTGGGCATCGCCCGGGGCAATTTGCAGCAACCTTTGCTCATCCAGCCAGAGCAGGAGGATCTTGTCGCTTTTCCCTTCGCGTGCGAACCATTCGAAGGGCATGAAAAATGGCGATTTATTGGATTGCGATTTATCGAGCTGGTAAGCGGCCAGACCGATGTGGTCAGGATCTTCAGGCACGTAGCCGCTGGCATTGAGTCCAGCCAGAGTCGCAAAACGTTTTCTGCGCCGTGACTCGTCTGCGCCTATCGAATTCCCCCCAGGCACCAGCGCGAATAGTACATGGGTAGACTCACATTTAATGCGTTCTTTGAGGCGGCTAAAACGGCCCACTGCCCCAGAGTCCGCCTGGCAGGGCTTGATCTTGATCTGGTCATCGTGCAGTTGTACCTCACGGCAGTTGCCCTGAACTGATTTCAGCTCGTCTTGTATGGCCCCGAAAGGATCCTGCCATAACCGGGCATCGACTGTTTGCAGCCCGCTATCGTGAAATCCTGAACCCGACGGAGGTGGCCGTTCGCCATGCAGTGGGAGCTGCACGACAGACGCGCCCGCAGCGAGCATGATCACAATGATCAGTTGATACCAGTTGTTGTTTTGGGGCTGGCCAAGAAGCATGTCAAATCACCACAAACTTCTGCTCAATGGTGGCAATGACTCCACCGAGTGCTGTGCCGACATAAAACAACGCCACTTCTTTTGGCAGATACTTAAATACGGTCGCAAGGCCAAGATGGCAAGCACTACGACGACAAACATCAAGATTATAAATACAACGTTCTCTGATTTCGTTATCCACTCGATGAACAAGAGGCCACGAACATCTGCGTGTTCAGCATAAAGGGTCACAGAAAAGGCAAGAATGGCGCATTCATTCAGTGCAAGTATCCGGGTGGGCTGCACCCATGCATGGATATTCGCTCTCTCATCAGCCTCATTGTAGAATTCGAACAACTCGAATCTCTTCTTTGCGGGATTGAGGCTATCAGGTGATGTTGGCGTACCTTTGGTTTGCATATTGGCGCCGCTTGCCATGGGTCATCTGTACAAGTAAATATTACAAGCCTTCCCTTTCATTGCTTACGGTGTGCTGCCCAAGGTTGCTTCCTTGGTAATCACTGTCGAATCAACTTTCGCCTCATCCGGTCTGATTTCGGCGATGTACACCGGAAGCTCAGGAAGTATTCCTACGATGGCTCGCTTCGGGAAAAACACGACCTTGTGTAGCTGCCCATTGCCATGCACCTCTTCCACTTCTTTGAGGCTTCTCGATTCCAAGTTTTTTACATGTAGCAGCATATCCCAGAGGGCTTGCTTCTCGTATTCCGGGAGCACAATACCTGTCAGGAAGCTTATCCCCTTCGCTACGTCAATACTGGATGTGAAAACGGCTGCGCCCGTGAGGATTTTTCCAAAGCTCTTGAACAGTTCAACTTGATGCTTGCGGGGATCGGCTTCTTGATTATATGTAAATATGGCGAGGATGTCCGAAAAGCTCATGGGGCGAAAATCTTCCTTCCAGTTGAAGCGGTTGGCCAACTCTTGATCCGTAGCAATCAAAGATATGCACTGTTGTCGCTCCTTTGGGTCGGATGGATTTTTTCCGTATTGGCCGCAGTAGCTTTTGGTAACGTCGTCTACAGCAACACGAAATCGAATCTTGGCTGTCAAGTTTGCCCCATAAACAAGAATTGAGTCCGAGTTTCTGTTCACAAAAACGGCATCTGCCGCATAAAAATAGGAAGAAAAAAGGGGGCCGAATTCATCGCTTGCATCTTTTTCTGACCAGACATTGAGCTTTGCGCTCAAGCCGGTATAGGTTACTTTCGATGCGGTTAGAAATAGTGTTTTAATCAATCCTTTTTCTCGAGCTTTTCCTTCTGACATGTTTGTTGAACTGCAGCTGCGAATAGTTAGATTGATTTTGCTATTTGGGTTGGGAATATTCGCTCCAGGTATGTTTAACGCATATTTGTACTGGATATCATTTTTAGTCATCTCACTGGTCAATTGTGGGTTGGTAGTGACTGTAGGGGATGCATTGCCAGTACAACTACTATCTTTAACGATGAGATCATATTTTGTGGCGGTGTTAACTATCAGGCTGGTTGAAGGCGATTCCACTTCAAAGATTGGATCTGTTTTAACAGGCTCGTTTTGAATATTGGAATCTGTCCCCGCTTGGCCAGTTTTCCCTGTGGGTTTTTTATTCTCGGTTGCCGTTGGTTCGTTACCTGAAACAACCGGGTTGGTAACTATTAATGGATTGAACAGTGCGGGCTGCTTATAGCGCTCCGGCGTGAGTGTTTGGTCTACCAAAGTGGAGCAGCCCGCGAGGGCTAACAAGCCGATTGGAGCGAGCAGGATGGATCTGTTATACATGTTAGTTTTCTCCCCTACATTTATTTGGGTGAAGCGCCCTTACGCTTGGCAATGATTTTTCACTTTGGGCGCCCATCTCCACCATCATCAGGTCGCCCGTTTGGCCCATTATCCGGGCGACCTTGTTTGCGTAAATTACTGCGCCCGCTCCCTGCTTGCTTCTTAATCCCCATGCGTTGGGCCGCTCGTTTGTCACTTTTTCGGGAGAAATCGCCGTACTCGCCTGTAGCGGGGTCAAAGAAACTCACGTAGCCGCCCGGATTGATGTTGAATGATTTGAGTTTCTTTCCGTTGTACTCTCTCCCCAGAAAATCATTTCGTCCTCCGGCTTCATCTGTTTCAGTAAAATAAAGGGGGAGCACGAAATTGGACACCTTTACTCCATCGATTTCATACCACTCGTCCTGCACGGCATCGCACATTTCGTAACTGTGAAATACGAATTTTCCTGAGCCATCTGGGTGGGGGCCTTGCACCAGCAGATTAACTTGTGGGTCACCAATCAATTCCAGAGCTTCGTGGGAAAGGGTGACGCTCCAATCTTCGCCAAGCTTTTTGGATAACTCGGTAAAGACAAAACCATAGGGAATGCCTTTGTTGTTGTTCATGTGGTAGCCAAAGGCACCCTTCATGTTTGTTTTGTCCCACAGGTAGAGAATGGCATCGCCACGCATATCCACGGGCGATTGTTTGGATGGTTTGCTGCTGGAATTTCCCTCCAGCCTCAGACGTGCGCCAAAGCTCCAGTACGGTTCGAAATCTTCGGCAATCTGCCGGTTGATGGCGCGAATAACGCTCTGCACCTCCCCGTCTTTAATTTTTCCTGATGTCATGTTGATGATGGTGATGATCATGGTTGCTTCCCTCCGTCAAAAATATTTTCTGTTTGCCTTCTTGGATTACGCTTTGCGAGTGAATCTACCGTTTAAACCATTCTGAACTAAAGCGTTGCCGCCTGAAAATGCATGAAGTCGAAATCCCTTTCGCGGCCCATGCTGACCCAATTTTCTTCCGCAAAAATATTGATGACCGCATCAGGCATGGTGGCCCGCTCCCGGTGCATGGACAAACTGTTTTGCTCGGGGTCGAGATCAATTGCCGCCCCCCAGCTATGGATGCTCCATGCATTCCCCCCTCGCACGCGGCGCACATTCAGGCAGCCACCGAACAAATCCATGCGTGCTTCCTGCACTTTTTCCGGACTCCCATAGTATCGAAGGATACCTTTCAGTATTTTTTCCAGACTGTCTCGGACTTTTTCGTGGCAGGTGATTTTGCGAATCAACTTTGACTTATCCCAGGAGAGCCGCATCGGGTAGGGGAGAATCAGGCCGACCTGATTTTCGCCAACATTTCCATAGTAGCCGACCATAGCTGAAAAGTTTTGCTTGGGCCAAGTGTTTGCCATTACCAGCGCTCCTCTGCTGTGATGGGCCGGTAGCTGTCGTCTGCGTTGTGTTTCTGCGCGTGCAGATCAACGATTGCATTGCGGTTATCGATCGGCTCTTGCGCCGGCGGCATGGCTACAGCAGCAGCGGCTGCCGCCTCGCTTTTGGTTTTGGTTGAACGTTCCGGCGTGGCACCTGCACTTTTGAGCTTGACCAGTTTCCCTATAGCGTCGAACCAGAACGGCGCACCCAGCGATGCTGCCAGTGCAGTGATAAACCATCCGACGAACGAAAAAAGAATATATTTTGATTTGCTGCCACTGCTGCTTGCCTTGTCGTCTGCAGGCAATGCCCTGTCGTCTGACCATTTGGTCGGCCAACCGATCGGCAGATCGGAAGAGCGTCGTGTAGGGAAAGAGTGTAGATCTCGGTGGTCGCCGTATCATTAAAAAAA
>FZPX01000313.1_pt1 | contig 24508 bp, 25 predicted proteins | sample 1534791 | NCBI WGS metagenome assembly FZPX01 (sample SAMEA104161951, study PRJEB21768) | metagenome | biome: subterrestrial habitat; feature: phreatic zone; material: underground water | place: France | collected 2016-06-01 | depth 60 m | reverse complement strand
ATCGCCTGGTCAGGGCAATATGCCAACTTGCAGCACGCCAAGGAACGCTTCATGTGGGTGATACCGCTCACGCTACTATTGGTGGTGGCATTGCTTTATTTAAACTTCCTCCACAGCGGCAAAGTGCTGCTGGTGCTGCTGTGCTTGCCTTTTTCCCTGGCGGGTGGCTTCTGGCTGGTGTACTTGCTGGATTATCACTTGTCTGTGGCAGTCGCAGTGGGGTTTATCGCCTTGGCCGGGGTAGCAGCCGAGTTCGGCGTGGTCATGCTGCTCTATCTGGATCATGCCATCGTGGAGCTCCGCCAGTCCGGCCGGCCGGTAAACCAGCAGAGTTTGCAACAGGCCATCATTCACGGGGCGCTGCTGCGCATCCGCCCGAAAATGATGACGGTATCGGTGATCGTAGCCGGGCTGATTCCGGTGATGGTCAGCTCAGGCACCGGTGCAGATGTAATGAAGCGTATTGCCGCGCCACTGGTGGGCGGCATGATTTCCGCACCGCTGCTTTCCCTCATTGTCATTCCTGTCGTCTATGCGTGGTGGCAGGAAAAAACTTTAGCGGTGGATCAGTCTGTGTAGTACCTCTGAACTGGCATATTGCCGCATCGACCATACTTTCTGTGCTGCCCCCTTTAACGTATTGTTGCCGGAGATAACTGGCATCACTGCCCTCGTGAGCGGCTCGATAAAGGCACTCCAAGGCTGGCTGGCCAGCCATCATTTCCGCATAGGGTTCCATCTTGCGCAGGGTAGTCAGTACATCCTCGCGCAGTGAAATCGTTTCATGGGTTTTGGGGTGGACGAGGCTTCCGTCCAGGCCAAAACGGCAAGCTTGGAAACGGTTGTAGTTATAGACCAAATAGTCATCTTCGGCGGGAGCGGGTTCCGTGCGATCCAGCAGGTATCGGCACAGCACTTGCAGATAAACGGCCAGCGCGGCGGCTCTTTCTACCGTCAACGGCGTGTCGCAGACACGCAGTTCGATGGTGCCGTATTCCGGCTTGGGTCGAATATCCCAGTAGAAATCCTTCATGCTCTTGACGATGCCAGTGGCTTCCATTTTGGCAAAATAATCGCTCCCAAAATCTGCCCAGCGCAGCAGAAAAGGCGCGCGTCCGCTCAGTGGGAAAGCGAATACCGAATTAAGCCGCGCCGAATTGAACAGCGTATCTCTCCCCTGAAAAAATGGCGACGAAGCGGACAAGGCTATGAAGTGAGGCACATAGCGGTTCAGGGAGTGCAGCAAGAACAGTGCATCGTCACCTGAGGCGCAGCCCACATGGATATGCTGACCAAACACAGTAAATTGCTTGGCGAGATAGCCATAAAGCGCGGAGACCTCCTTAAAGCGCGGCTTGGAGAAAATCCTGCGCTCCGTCCATTTCTGGAAGGGATGGGTGCCGCCACCGCATATGCCGACGTTCAGGGTGTCTCCCGCACTTACCAAAGTGTCGCGAATACGTTGCAACTGCCCCAGCAAATCTGCATGATTCGTATGTATGCGGGTGTTAATCTCAATCATGCTTTCGGTGATTTCCGGCGTGACGTTGCCGGGAAAACTGGCCCGTTCCAGCAAGTGCAGCATGTCCGGGCTGGCGGCAGCGAGATCAAAATCGCTGAGGCTGACAAGCTGGAATTCCAGTTCAACGCCAAGTGTGAGTGGTGTTGATGTTTTAAAAGATTCTAGCGGCATGGTCAGGTATCCTTGTTATTCTGGACTTCCTTGGCCAAGATCAGTGCCCACTGTGTGATGACGGGACCAATCACCTCCAACAACAGTGTGATGGCAGCCAATGCAGCCAATTCGTCCATGAGGCCAATACCCAAGTGGCGGGTCTGTTCCAGTAGCAAAAAGACAAAAGCCGACAATGGAGTAAGCGCCATTCCCGTCAATAGTCCTTTCCGCCAGGTGACCCCGCTGACGTGTGCAAAAGCGGCGACACACAATGTTTTCACCACAAAGCGGACTGCCAGAAGCGCCATGGCAAGGCCAGCGCCAGCCATCACCATCTTCCATTCCAGCGTGGCTGCCATAAATACGAACAACAGCACGGTCAGCAAGTTCCCCAGTGCGCCAAAATTTTGTTGAGCTTGGCTAAGAAAAATGCGCCGATGGCGAGCCATCAGGCCAAAGGCCAATGTTGCCGGAACTGGCGAGAATTTGAGCGTATGGGTCAGGAAAACCAAGATAATCACTGCAATCGCAAAAGCCACGGTGGAATCGCCCCCGGCATTGCCCAACTTCTTCAGCAGACCGGGCACGGCTACACCCAAAAGGCCGCCTATCGCGGCGGACACCAGCAACACAATCAGGCTGTTCCAGAGTGCGTGCAAAATATCACCGGTGCTCTGAAACACCCACAGCCCAACGATGACCTTGAAGGTGAATACGGCAAGCACACAATTGAAAGCGGACAGGTGCAATACCCGCTCGGTCACCTGCCCGGAGCTGCGTTGCTCGTTTACAACGCGCAAAACGCCAGCGGGCGAGGTGGCCATGGCGAGCGACGACAACAGCAGAGAGGGAATAAATTGCATGCCGAGCCACTGTGCGACAAGATACACAGCAGCGAAAGTGCCACCAGCCTCAACTAGGCTGGTAACACCAAGCCAAGGATTAGTGCGCAACCAGCGCAGATTGATGCGGTAGCCCAACTCAAACAAAATCAGGCCAAATGCGATGTTGGCCAAGAGCATGATGGAAGTGCCAGCCGGGCGCGGCAGAAGACCAGTCTGGGCATTTGCCAATAAAAACCCCACCAGCCCGTAGATGCTGATGCGCGGCAAGCCTGTCCAGCGATGCCCGAATTCTCCCGCTATCCAAGCGATAGCGAGAGCGAAAGGCCATGCGAGATCAGAAGCGATGGGCAATAAATCCGGCATAACTGATCCTTAATTAAACACGCTGTGCTACGTGGGTAAATCGTACAAGAAAGAAAAATGTAACAGTTAAACTTAGAATCCATGCGGGCTACATGGATAGAGAAAACACCATTGCAAATGGTTCTATTTAAGGAATGCAACAAGGGTGGCGCATGCAGATAACCCGCAGAAGTTCACGGGCTAACTTTTCCACAGGCGAATTTCCACAAAATATGGTCAACACTATCAGTATCGAGTGGAATCCACTCGTCAGAGCTAGAAAAAAATTCGCTGGAAATTACTTTACCACCGCCCATATTTTTAGAATGTACGGAGAAATTCAAAACTCGAATTTTCTCTTCCTTGCAGTCGTACTCCCCTGGCTCAATTATTGACCTATATGTAACACCATTTCTTGTTTTTTGAACCTTCTTATAGTCAAACAAACTCACCATCTTCGCCGTATTGCCCTCCCTTTGAATGGTGGTAAGTTCGGCATAGGTGGTGTCGATATCACTGGTTAAAACCTTTACCCATTCCGCCATCGCACTACTGCTCGCAGCAACCAGTAGCAGCATCAGAATAGCTTTATGCATTGCAACCTCCATATGTATTTTGCCGCAGGCATTGCCTTTTCCGACCCAATATCTATATGCCAAATTATCTATGCAATTTCTTTAAGCTATCCCGCTGCTCACGGAATATCTTGAGCAATTTGTGAACGTCTTATTCATGCACAAACCTGCCGTTTACGAATGGCTGCATGTAACAAGTTACCTGCGCTCGATTTTTGCGACCCCCCATACCAATTCATCCGGCTTGAGATGTCTCAGCTCAAACCGCACTGCGTCACCCGCCTTGAGGCCATCCAGTAGCGAGGCTTTCGCCACGCTGAAATCCATCTCCATGCCCGACCAGCCGAGCGATTCGATCGGATCATGCGCCAGCTTGATGCGTAATTTTGCACGGTCCACGGATACCACTTTGCCTGTGCCTTGATGGCTGGACGGCGCAGTTTTTTTCTGCGCTCCTATACCCGCTTTCAACTGCGCAGCAACTGGCAGTGACGCCACGCCAGCCAACAACAGTACGATTACTCCAATCCGTTTTTTCATTACGCTCCCCATTCGCTACTCGCTAATAAATAAGGCCGCGATCACCCGGCAATCTCCACCTTCTTCTCATGCATGTGGAGCATCAGTTCCTGTTTGATCTCGCGCAGCTTGGTCTTGATTATTGCTTCGTTCTGGTTACCTGCCCGCATGAGGATCTTTTGGCCGATAGAGCGCCCTTCAAGGTCAGGGTCGGCAAACAGGTAATACACAAGAGGCTGTTCAAGCTTGATGGGCTTCTTGATGACCGGTGTACCCAACAGATTGTCGAGCGCCTCAATCAGGCGATCATTAAAATATTTTTTCGGATAACCCAGTTCTTCGTATGCCTGCTGGAATAGCGGGTAGAGGCGAACATATACCTCCACCAGCTTCTTGGCATCAATTGCCTCGGCAATTTTCACGTAGGGTGTATAGCGCGCTGCATTTTTTGGGCTGGTGGTTAAATCATTTTCCGCGCCTTCGGTGATAAACCTGCCCGGTGCCTGCTCGACCGGCATCACGCTCATCGGCGCTTCCCTGCGCGGCAGGTTGTCAATGGTGGCAACGATATTGCGAATTATCCGTTCGGCATGGAAGAATTTCATTAACGACTTATTGCCGATTAATCCAGCCAAGGCATCGAACATGAAATTGTCGCTATCAGTCAGCACTGGCAGATGGAGTGATGCCGGGGAAGCTTCGACCATCTGGCGCACTTCCACCTTGGCCGGTGGCGGCGAAGGGGCTTGCACACGTACCGGCTCTGGTTTTGGCTGGCTATACTGCCAGTAGAAATAAGTGGCAATGCTGCCGCCCAAAACGACAGCTATAAAGACAGCTATGGCGGAATTTTTCATGAATCACTCTACTCGTTCCACCCGCCCCAAAATGTACTTGGTGGTGAGCGCTCAAGCCATGAGACTGGATAATGTGCAAGGCCAGGATAAAGCCTGCTCCAGATGACTGTGACTACTGCAAGGGAAGCTACCCCAAAAAATACCGGCTGCCAGAGCGCTGACCAACCCGCATGGGCGTAGACCATAAGGATTGGATTTGCGCCCGCAGGGGGGTGAACCGTCTTGGTAAGAAGCATAAATGACAAGGCCAGCACTTGAGCAAGTGCGTAAACCCATAGATCATCGCCGAAGGCATGGTAGCAGGCGATGCCAATGAGTGCCCCGCCAAGGTGTCCTCCAAAGAGGGCGCGTGGCTGCGTGGCTGGAGCGCGCGTGAGGCCAAAGAGAAAAATGGTTGAACCACCGAGGGAGGCCAATAGGAAAGGCGTTACAGGTGGCCCAACCAGAAACAGAGCTAAAGCGATGCCTACAGCTGCGCCAATCGCGCACCAAAGCAAGCGAGCAATTGGGTGGCTGTGCATTCCTTCCAGCACCTAATTAAGCTTATGGGAAAAATCATCCCTGCGATTTTCTTGCCAACATTTTTCTTCATGGCATGAGAGGCGTGGCTTTTCTTCTCCCAAGCTTAATGTTTTGATTTGCGTTGCAGGAACACCCAGTAGCTCAAGATTCTTTCGGGCAGCGTTGGCGCGCCTATCGCCTAACGCAAGGTTATATTCGGCGCTTCCACGCTCATCTGCATTTCCTCCTACTGTGGCAATGTCATTCTTGTGCGTCTTGATGAACTCAGCTTGTTGCCGGATAACATCTAGGTACTCAGGTTTGATGACATACTTATCAAAGTCAAAATAAACACTCTTTTTCTGTAGCGCTTGCAGTTCGGCTGCCAGTTTTCTTGCTTCAATTTCCGCTGAAGATACTGAAACATTCTTTTCTGGAGCGCTGCTTATGGCTGTCTCTGATTTTGTTATAGCCGGAGAGCTGGCTGTAGTTTCCTTTGGGGGAGTTAGCTTGGGTGTGGAAGCGCATGCCGCAAAAAGAAAGGAAACCAAAACAATTGCTATTTTTTTCATAACATATCTCCTTGTTGAGAAATTGAAATCATCTGAAGTCTTGTCGGAATGGTTGTTATAAATTCAACTTGCACAAATATAATTGATATAAATATAGTTTGCAAGGGATATAATTCGGCAATGGGTAATACAACCACCAACAGAATAAGGAACATAAATTGAGCAAGCGCAACAAAAATCAACTTTCGCTTCAAGTCCTCAAGAAATTTCGCATCATTTATGGTTCAGTTCGCCAACAATTTCGCGAAGTTGAACAAACCTGCGGGGTCACGGGATCGCAGTTGTGGATATTGCAAGAGGTAGCCAACACTCCCGGCATAGGTGTTTCTGAGCTGGCAGGTCGGTTATCTATACATCAATCCACCGGCAGTCAGCTTGTAGAGAAACTTGTGGTTCGGGGTCTGATAACTAAAGAGCGCAGCAAGGAAGATCAGCGACGAGTTGGGTTATGGGTGACTGAAGAAACTTCAAAATTATTAAAAAATGCACCTGGCCCTGCGGAAGGTATATTGCCGGAAGCCTTACAAGCATTGCCTGAATCGGCCTTACTTGCTTTAGATAACTCCTTGATTGGGGTAATTGGACAATTGCGTATTCACGACGACAAGTTTGCCGACAGACCTTTATCGGATTTGTAATAACCCTGTATGTTTTTAGGTGTAGGCTCCAGCTATTAAAATTGCTAGAAGCGGCGAACCAAATACGGCTAGTGTCAGATCAAATCGCGACTACTTCAAATTAGCCCCGCCCGTACTTTCAATTAACGCCGTAAGTCCCGCCTTTAATTTCCGCCAAGGCATCGCAAAAGTTTTTCCGCACCATTTCTTCATGTGCATTAAGCCCGCTGGGTACTGAAAAAGCCATTGTGAGCCGGTAGCCGCCCGGCACCCCTCTTCCGCTTGGCAACCCTCCAAAATAATTTCCCGCATTCTCGATAAGAATATTCAGGTTTGCCACTTTCCCCGCCCCACCGGATGATTCTTCCACTTGTGAAGCAGAAATTACTCCAGCCTCCTTGTTCGCCAAGTTTATCACCCAGCCGTCTTTCACCAGGTATGCATACGTTCGATTGAAAACCATTTGCTGTGTGAGCGCCAGCATGTCTTGCCATGTCTTGTAAATTTTCTTGTCAAACAAACCATCCTTGACAGTAAAATTCTTTTCACATGGCGCAGTATCCGCCCATCCGGTTGCCGGAATAGTTGCGAAGGCCAAACACGCAACTCCAATGGTCAGTGAATTCCTTAACCTATTCATTTATGACCAACACCATTAGCGGAAAAGATTTACTCGTAAAATTACTGTTTCAAAAAAACCCGCATCGGCTCGCGAATATCTCCCGCTTGCGGAAACATCCTTTGCTTAACCCTACCATTGCTGGGCACGGTTGCCAATATACCATGCCCCCGCGCCCCGCTGGCAACCAGGATAGGCTTGCCGTTGGGGGCAGAATCGGGTTTTCTTTCAATTCACCCCCGGCATTGAGGTGTCGTCGGCAATGCCATATTGCTTCAAGCGCTTCCACAAGGTAGTGCGCGACATGCCAAGCTTTTCTGCCGCAGTGCTTTTGTTGCCGCTTGCCTCGGCGAGCGCAGCGAGAATAATCTCTTTTTCGCGCTCCGTTGCCGAACCGCGATAATAGCTCGTAAGCAACGCATCGCTTTTGCCTTCGTAAACAAGAGGGTGCACTGCGTCAAGCAGATCAGCGGGAAAGTGACGCGGCTGAATGGTTGCGCCTTCGGCATGCACCAGCGCATATTCCAAGGCGTTGACCAATTCGCGCACGTTGCCCGGCCAGTCATAGCCGAGCAGTACATCCGTCGCTTGCGTGGATAGCGTGACATCTTCACGCTTGTATTGCCTGGTCAGGCCAGAAAGAATGGTGCTGGCAAGCAATGGAACATCTTCGCGGCGTTCGCGCAAAGAAGGTACGCGCAAAGGAAGCACGCGCAGACGATAATACAAATCGGAGCGGAATTCGCCGCTTTTCACCATGGCCGACAAATCGCGGTGAGTGGCGGCGATAATTCGCACATTCACTTTGCGCGGGTGGTTCTCGCCTAAGCGCACCACTTCCTTTTCTTGCAGCACGCGCAGCAATTTCACCTGGGTCCCCAGCGGCACTTCACCGATTTCATCCAGCAGCAGCGTGCCGCCATCGGCGGCCTCGAAGCGCCCGGGCCGCTCGGCAGTCGCGCCGGTAAATGCGCCCTTGCTGTGGCCGAACAGTTCGGCCTCGAGCAGATTCTCCGGCAAAGCGGCACAGTGAACTTGCAGATAGGGTTTTTTGGCGCGACCGGAGTTATCGTGTATTGCTTGCGCCACCAGTTCCTTGCCAGCTCCCGTCTCGCCGGTGAGCAGCACATTGGCATCGCTTGATGCCGCCAGCAAAATTTCGCCGAACAGGATTCGCATGGCATTGCTGTGCCCCACCAAATTGCCCATGCGCAAACGCCTTGATGCTGTATCCTCCAGTTGCACTTCGCGGGTACGGTTGCGTAACACGACCGCACAATGCGTCATGGATTTGTCTGCAGGCAGTGCCGTCGCCCACATATGCAAGGGAACAAGCATCCCGTCTGGACGTGCCACCACAATGTCTTGTACCAGTTTATTTTCTTTTGCAGTACCCGCCATCAACGAGCATTTTCCGCTTTCCTCGCAAGTGTGCGCACAAGGGGTACCGGGAAACAGGCCGGGACAGCTCTTGCCTACAACATCATCATGCTTGCGTCCTATCATGTGCGCTGCAGCTTGATTAATCGCAACGACATTGCGCTGTTCATCCAAAAACAGTACGCCTTCTTCCAGCTTCTCCAGAACGATATTTAAATTTGCTAAAGAAATTATGTTCATTGCATGTTCCAAATGTTAAATGTGGACGCATTATATCGTTCATAGTGAACAATTGCAATACTCCATAAAATTATATTTCGTTATATATCAATGTGATATAACTTGGCACGGTTGGTGCTGTTACTTAAGCAAGCACCTGCCAAACAGAACACGCGATTTCGCAGGTGAATCCCCTCGCTACTGTGGCAGGGAATTTAACCAGGTTTTATATATAAAGGAGATTCATCATGAAAACACGTATCTTGGCAAGCATCATCACTGGCGTTTTGGCAACTTCGGTTGCTCAGGCAGACTCGGCTTTTTCAACCAACGATCTGGATGTGATTTATTCAGGCTTGAATCCAAGCTTTACCCGTAATGTGGACATAAGCGGCTACTACACGGCGCCAGCAGAACTGCAGCGGGCTGCTGCGAATAAGTCGACATGCAATTGGCGCGTGGCGAAGAACGATATCAATTCACTGAAGGCCGCTTACACTGTGGAAGGCAACACCGAATATTTCGCTCCAGCGAATCTGCAACTCGTGTGCTAACAAGATTTTTGCGCGGATAACTATGCGCAAAGAAAAAACCCTTGCAGGCAAAAACTCGCAAGGGTTTTGTTAGCTGAAAAAATAAAGAGCAAGGCCGTTAAGCCTTGCTCTCTTGAATTTCCCCCTCCTTATCAAGAAGGGTAATTTAACACCAGCTTATTTCACCTTGCCTGCACGGAACAGATCAGGTTGATCTGCACCTTCGGCTTGGAGAATAGCAACGTTACCCTTCATCAGGCGGGTCAACGCATGGTCAACCAGGATGTACTTGGCTGGAACGCGCAGTTTCATTTCCACCATAACGGCTCCACCAGGAGGCACCACCGTGGTTTGCACGTTATGATGCACACTCTTCTCATCAATGGCAGCTTCAGGATAAACCTTATCGAAGACGGTGCCAATCGCGTGGAAGCCCGAAGTCAAGTTAGGACCGCCAACACCGAAGAAAATACGGATGTTGTCGCCCACTTTGGCTTTCATCGGAGCTCCAGCCAAGGCAGCATTGGAACCGTTCATCACCACGTTAGTGGGTTGCTCGGCCATCATCTTTTCCATGCTGAAATCCTTGTGAGGGCCGGCGCCTTCAGTATAGATATCGCCTTGCATCACATAGAATTCCTTGTCAACCTTCGGCAGGCCGCCTTCTGGTTCGATCAGGATCAAGCCATACATACCGCTCGAAATATGCTGCGGAATCACCGTAGTAGCGCAGTGATAAACAAACAGGCCCGGGTTCACTGCCTTGAACACAAACGACTTCTCTTCACCAGGAGCAACGCTGGTCAGTGCAGCACCACCACCTTGACCCCATACTGCATGAAGGTCAACGTTATGGATCAAGCTGCTGGTCTTGGCGTTCTTCATGGTAATTTCAAACGTATCGCCCACACGGCCACGGATCATTGGGCCTGGTACTTTTCCGTTGAATGTCCAGTAGGTAAATGTAGTTTTGGCTGCAGCGTCAAGAACCCCGACTACTTCCACAGCTTCCAGAGTGAACTTAACATTTGTTGGGCCACGCTTACCTACAGGTGTTCCTACTGCGTTTGGATCTTGGACAATACTTACAGCTTCAGGACCTGCAGCCCATGATGCCGACGAGACTAATGTCAACAGACCAAGCGACAGCGCTCCAATGATTGCACTTACTTTCATGATGATTCCCTTCCCTGAGTTTTGCTGGTTATTAAAAACAAACATTACACAACATCCATACCGCTCCAAGAGCCGGCAGGTGAACCGCCGACAAAGTGGACAAGTACAAACACTTCAAAAACGAACTTTCAATTAAAGTACTTTAGAATTATTCACTTAGGTGCATTATTTTTGCACCTTGGGTGTTGTTACGATCCGATATTGTTTATCACCCAAACTTGACGCTGGCGCGGAAGTTGGTTTGCCAATATGGTTGGTTCCAATTCTGGTTGCCTCAGTTTAAAATTTCTTTGATATAAGTCAACCTTCATGAAAATGGGTGGGGGAAAAACTTGACTAAGCATGGCATAGGGAGCGGGCACGGCGGTTTTCATTGCCCGCTGCCGCCATGCTCGTTAGTTGGCTTACAGGCCAGCGTCGGCACGCAAGGCGGCGGCTTTGTCAGTTACTTCCCAAGTAAACCCGGGTTCTTCGCGGCCAAAATGGCCGTAAGCAGCAGTATTCTGATATATCGGGCGTAACAAGTTGAGCATTTGCACGATGGCCTTTGGGCGCAGGTCGAAGTGTTTCTTCACCAACTCCGCAATCTTCTCGTCAGAAACTTTACCGGTACCATAAGTAGTGACCCACACACTGGTAGGCAAGGCTACGCCGATGGCGTAAGAAATCTGGATCAGGCACTTACTGGCCAATCCCGCCGCCACAATATTTTTGGCGACATAGCGGCCTGCGTAAGCTGCGGAACGATCTACCTTGGACGGATCCTTGCCGGAGAATGCGCCGCCGCCGTGAGGAGCTGCCCCACCGTAGGTATCCACAATAATCTTGCGGCCGGTCAGGCCGCAGTCACCCTGCGGGCCACCGATGACAAAACGTCCGGTGGGGTTAACCAGATACTTGATTTCGCCTTTAACCATCTCCTTTGGCAATACCGGCTTGATAACTTCCTCAATGACGGCTTCGCGAATTTTATCCAGAGTCATTTCGGGCGCATGTTGTGTGGATAGCACCACAGTGTCAATGGAGTCGGGCCTGCCGTTTTCATAGCGTATGGTGACCTGCGATTTTGCATCCGGACGCAGCCAGTTCAGGCGGCCATCACGGCGCAATTGCGATTGGCGCTCGACCAAACGGTGCGCCAGATAAATCGGTAACGGCATCAGCGTGTCGGTTTCGTCGCAGGCATAACCGAACATCAGCCCTTGATCGCCCGCTCCTTGATCGAGAGTGTCGTCATAGGCCTTGTTTACGCCTTGGGCGATGTCAGGGCTTTGCTTGTCATAGGCCACCAGCACGGCACAGCCCTTGTAATCAATGCCGTATTCGGTATTGTCATAGCCGATGCGCTTGATGGTGTCGCGCGCCACTTGGATGTAGTCCACATTGGCGCTGGTAGTAATCTCGCCAGCAAGCACGACCAGGCCAGTGTTGCACAACGTTTCAGCGGCAATGCGTGAATGCTTGTCCTGCGCTAGAATGGCGTCCACAATGGCATCAGAAATTTGATCCGCGACTTTGTCGGGGTGGCCTTCGGAAACCGATTCGGATGTAAACAGAAATTTGCTCATGGTTCTCCGTTCAATCTCTCAAAAAATTTAGGGCGCGTATTGTACCAAACTTGACAGCGTTAATACTCATGCCCTCTTTTTTTTTCAAAACCATTTTTCGCTTCCTTGCATGGTTACCCTTGCGCGCCTTGCATGGCTTGGGCGTGATACTCGGGCGCCTCACTTTTTTCCTGTCCAAGCAGTATGCTGCCCGCACCGAAGAGAATCTGCGCCAGTCGCGCCTAGTTTCCGATGAAAAAAATTATGCCACCTTGCTTAGCCGGGCCATAGACGAAGCGGGGAAAAGTATCGTCGAATTGCCGTGGATATGGGGCAGGCCATATGATGAAGTCTGTGCCACGGTAAGAAGCTGTCATGGATGGGAACATGTCGAAGTAGCCCATGCCCGTGGTAAAGGCATTATTTTTCTCACCCCACATTGGGGTTGTTTTGAAGTGGTCGCATTCTACATAGGGCAGCATCTGCCGCTGACAAATTTATATCGCTCTCCCAAACAATATTGGCTGGAAACAGTGATGCGTGGCGGCCGCGAACGCGGGTTAGCCCGTTTGGCAACGGCTGATGTCAGTGGTGTGCGTTTACTGTACAAGGCACTCAAACGCGGGGAGGCAATTGGATTGCTACCAGACCAAGTCCCCAGCCAAGGTGAGGGTGAGTGGGTGAATTTCTTTTCACGCCCGGCTTACACCATGACATTGAGTGGGCGGCTTGCTCAGAAGAGCGGTGCGACAGTTATATTGGTTTATGCCGAACGCCTGCCACACGGCGCTGGCTACGCCCTGCGTTTCGAGACATTGCCACTGGATTTTTCCAAATCCGTGCCACTGCAAATCAATGCGGCCATGGAGCGCGTAATCGCGATTTCTCCCGCCCAGTATTTGTGGAGTTATAACCGTTACAAAGTTCCGCAAGGCGTGTTGCCGCCTGAGGCCAAGGAGCTGGCATGCTAGCTCGGCTGGGGGTGTTTCTGCTGTGGCTGATGCACTTTCTTCCATTCCGCGTGCTGGTGTGGATCGGCAACGCGCTGGGTTTGCTGCTCCATCTATTGGCTGCGGAGCGGCGGCGCGTGGCGACCATCAATCTGCGCTTGTGCTTTCCAAGCATGAGCGATGATCAGCGCGCACGACTGGTGCGTGATCACTTCAAAATGTTCGGGCGCGGCATCATCGAGCGCACCATCTTGTGGTGGTCGAGTGCAGAACGCATCCGCAGTCTGATCCGTGTCGATGGCGTGGAACACTTCGAGGCGATCAAAGGCCATCCCGCCATCCTGCTTACGCCGCATTTCGTCGGTATGGATGCTGGCGGGCAATGGATTGCGCAGCATTCCGATACCGTGTGTATGTATGCGAACCAGAAGAACATTTACCTGACTGACTTGCTGCTGAAGAAGCGCGCCCGCTTCTGTAAGCAGCGGCTCTATTCGCGCCAACAGGGACTGCGCCCCATCCTCAAGGGTATGCGCGAAGGCTGCCCTTTCATTTATCCGCCGGATCAGGACCAAGGCGTCAAGGCTGGCGCGTTCATTCCGTTTTTCGGTGTGCTGGCTGCAACGATGACTTCTGTGCCGCGCATCGCTCAGATGACAGGCGCGAAAGTTGTGCCCAGCATCACGCGTTTGCTACCCGGAGCGGCAGGTTATGTGCTGACCTTTTATCCGGCCTGGGAAAATTATCCAACCGGGGATGATGTGGCCGATACGCGCCGCGTCAACGAATTTATTGAGCAGCGTGTGCGCGAAATGCCGGAGCAATATTTTTGGCTGCACAAACGCTTCAAGACCAGGCCGGAAGGCGAAGAAAGGTTTTATTAGCTGGTAGCCTGTAACTTGTAGCAAAGCCGGATTGACTACTTGCTACGTACTACAAGCTCATAAGGAGAAGAAATGAAACACCATGACCTGCGCGATTTCATCGCACAACTTGAAAAAATAGGCGAGCTCAAGCGCGTAAGCGTGCCAGTTTCCCCAAGCTTGGAAATGACCGAAATCTGCGACCGTGTGTTGCGCGCTCAAGGCCCTGCCGTGCTGTTTGAAAAACCTGTCGGGCATAATATGCCGGTATTGGCGAATCTATTTGGTACACCGCGCCGCGTGGCGTTTGGCATGGGCGAGGAAAACGTCAGCGCTTTGCGCGAATTGGGCAAGCTGCTGGCTTACCTGAAAGAACCGGAGCCTCCCAAGGGCCTGAAGGACGCATGGGAGAAATGGCCGGTGTTGAAACAGGTGCTTAATATGTCGCCCAAGGTGGTTTCCAGCGCACCTTGTCAGGAATTGGTGTGGGAAGGCAGCGAGGTGGACTTGGGCAAGTTGCCAATCCAGACATGCTGGCCCGGCGATGTTGCGCCGCTGATTACATGGGGCTTGGTGGTCACGCGCGGGCCAAACAAGCCGCGCCAAAATCTTGGTATCTATCGCCAGCAGGTGATCGGCCCAAACAAGGTAATCATGCGTTGGCTGGCTCATCGCGGCGGCGCGCTGGATTTTCAGGACTGGCGCAAGGCGCACCCCGGCCAACCGTATCCCGTCGCTGTGGTGATCGGCGCCGACCCAGCGACGATTCTTGGCGCGGTCACCCCGGTGCCGGATAGCCTTTCCGAATACCAATTTGCGGGTTTGTTGCGCGGAAGCAAAACCGAGTTGGTGAAATGTCTGGGTAGCGATTTGCAAGTACCCGCAAGTGCCGAAATCGTTTTAGAAGGCGTGATCCATCCAGAAGAAACGGCGATGGAAGGGCCTTATGGCGACCATACCGGATACTACAACGAGCAGGATAAGTTTCCTGTATTCACCATAGCCCGCATCACCATGCGCCGCGATCCAATTTACCACTCCACCTACACCGGCAAGCCGCCCGACGAACCAGCCATACTGGGTGTGGCGCTTAATGAAGTATTTGTGCCGCTGCTGCAAAAGCAATTTCCCGAAATTATGGATTTCTATTTACCGCCGGAAGGCTGTTCGTACCGTCTCGCGGTGGTGTCCATCAAGAAGCAGTATCCGGGACACGCCAAGCGCGTGATGTTCGGCATCTGGTCTTATTTGCGCCAGTTTATGTATACCAAGTTCATCATCGTAGTGGATGACGACATTGACATCCGCAACTGGCAAGAAGTGATCTGGGCAATTACCACCCGCATTGATCCGGTGCGAGACACATTGCTGATAGAGAATACGCCGATCGATTATTTGGATTTCGCCAGCCCGGTATCAGGGTTAGGCGGCAAAATGGGGCTGGATGCAACCAATAAGTGGCCAAGCGAAACGCAACGTGAATGGGGCACGCCCATCGTCATGGACGCAGCGGTGAAGGCGAAGGTGGATGCGATGTGGGGTGAGTTGGGGTTGTAGTTGGCGAGAAAAAAGCCGGGCAAGCCCGGCTTCTTGAGGCAAGCTTCAAACTAGAAGTTGTAGACAACGCCCAAGGAGATGACTTTTACACCGTAGTCTTGAGTTGTAACGTTCCCAATGCTAGAGGTAAGAGCCATCCTAGTCTTGCCGAAATCTTCGTACATGGCACGGATGCCAAAATGCTGGTTAATGTTGAATTGAGCGCCGAGACCAAGCAGCAAATTAGTCTTCGAGGCACTGCCATAACCAGTATTACCCGGAGCTGACAAACTAATGTCCAACTTGGTATTGACTGCGCCCAGCTTGCCGAACACATCAAACATATCGTTGAACGAATAGGTGCAGACTGCAGCAGCCTGAAGGGAAGATGCTTTCAAGGTCAATGTCGTGAGGCCACCGGGAGTGTTGAAGTTAACGGTCGAATCACCGATGGTGGAGTAGTCCGCTTCCACGCTGAAGTACGGACTGAAGTGGTAACCACCGCCGATGCGCCAACTTTTTGGCTTAGGGAAATCAGGAGCAGGATTTGAGGGAATATTACTTTGCATATTCGATGTGGTGTAGCTGACTTGCCCCAGATCAACTGCAGCGTACAGCCCTTCTGCCATGGCCGTTGTGTTTAGAGCAAAAAACATAGCAATTGCCAAAAACATATTTTTCATTTGAATCCCCTTTCAAATAAATGGCGCGACCAGATTTGACCGCATGAGAATGTTACCCCCCCCCGACTATGTAAAGGAAATCAAGGGCCCATATATTATTAAAACAACGCAAGAGATTGGCACGTGGCTGGTTGATAAGTCGCCGAATTAATTTATCAACATCGAAGTGTTATCTGACCCCGGCGGCCAGATGGGACTGGACGCGACCGACAAATGGCCGGGCGAAACGCAACGTGAATGGGGCACGCCCATCGTCATGGACGCAGCGGTGAAGGCGAAGGTGGATGCGATGTGGGGTGAGTTGGGGTTGTAAATTTATCTGCCACAATAAAGCCGAAACAAGTTCGGCTTTTTGTGTATTAACGTGAAACGGGCATGGCGCGTTTCATCATTAGGGGCGGCATATTTATCATGCCATCAAGCTGGATTAAAACATCACCCTTACCCCAATATGTCCGCCATCATCAAGTGTGGCGTCATTTCCAGATTTAAGACCAAATTTTATTTTTCGATAACCAAGATAAGCTACTGCTCGTGGTGTCACCCCATACTCCAAGCGTAATCCTGTTTCATAAAAGCGGTCAGCATCGCCAAATGTGACAATGTTCGGGGAAAAATAAAACTCACCGACCATGCCAAAACGGGGATCTGCTGGTGGCGAGTAACGCACTTGCCCTCCCACGGACAAGGCCGACATATTGTCGGGCTTTACCCTGGCTACCAAGCCTTTTATCCCGACACCAACAGCTACTCCGGGAGCGTTGCTACCCAATTCATTCCTCACCAAAATACCAAAATCAGCGAGCAAGTTATTGTTAGTGGTAAAAAGGCCGCCAAAATGAAAATCGGATTTGCCGAGGGCGTCGCTACCCTTCGAAAACTGGTACTGCAATTGGGCGCTTTTATCTCGCAAGTTAATATCCAGAGCATCCGCAAATGACGTGGCACTGGCAGCCAACAGGGAAAGTGTAAAAATACAGCGTAACAACATAAATTCACTCCTTAAAAATATTATCGGCGAAAATCAAAACGAGGTTGGCACGTTTCAAATAAAACAATTTTATTTATTACGGCGGAGCATAGCACAGGAAATTAGTATTACGAAAGCCGCGCTTGTGAGCTTTTTATTTTCTAAGTGAACCCGCAATCATTCAATATCTTTTTTGCAGCCACTCGATCAGCGCATCCTGTGCGGGCTGCCCCAAAGAGGCATTCGGGTGGTTGATAATAAACACCATGATCCATTGTTTGCCGCTCTTGGCATGGACGTACCCGGCAATGGTTTTTACCCCTTCCAGCGTGCCGGTTTTGAGGTGCGCATGACCGGCGATTTCGCTATCATGAAAACGTTTTTTTACCGTGCCGTCCATGCCTAATATCGGCAGTGATGCTTCCATTTCAGCAGAGAACGGGCTACGCGCAGCGCGTTGCAAAATATCAGTGAGATGCTGTACGGTGATGCTTTCCGAGCGCGACAGCCCCGCACCGTTTTCCAAAACCAGCTCCGGGAATAGCAGTTGTTGTTTGTTTAACCATCGATGCACAGCAGCGGTGCTGCGCGTGATGTTGCCTGGCGTATTTTCTGCTGTGCCCAACGTCAGGAACAATTGTCGTGCCATGGTGTTGTTGCTGAATTTATTAATGTCGCGGATTACTTCCGACAACTGTGGCGATAGGTGTGTGGAAAACGTTACCTGATCGGCTGGCGCTCTGCCTTCACGAAATTTACCTTGCACCGTGCCACCGAGTTCTTGCCACAACGCGCTGAATACCGCGAAGAAATAATCGCCATGCGGCAGCAGTGAAAAATAACTCTCCACCTCACCGCAAGCCCCTGGAATTCGGCCTTCCAATATAATGCTGCGTCCATCCAGGCGGGCTTTGTAAGTATCGTTGCCATTGCATGGCAGTTGGGCGGCAGTCGAGATGCGGTTGTCGAGTGTGTAGCCGGACAAGTCCGGATCAAGCAGCGCGCTGGTTTGCATCTCGTTGGGCATCAGGCGCAAGTGCAGCGCGTTGAGGTTGAGCAATAACGCATTGGGCCCGACGTTGTATGCGCGGGTTGGATCGTTATCAAATTCCGCCGGATCGTGATTGGTGTTTTCAAAAAAACCGCGGTCCAGCACCACATCGCCGCGAATATCGCGCAAACCGCGTTGGCGTAATTCATGCAGCCACAGCCAGAATTGCTCGATGGTCAGTTTGGGATCGCCGTAGCCTTTCAGAATGAGATCGCCTTGCAACACGCCCTGCTCCAGCTTGCCGTCGAGATACGCTTCTGTCTTCCAGCTATAGGCCGGGCCCAGCAACTCCAGCCCGGCGAAGGTGGTAATCAGCTTCATGGTCGAAGCCGGGTTCATCGGATGCCGGGCATTCACGCTGAGGAGTGGCGTGCGCGCATTTACCTCGCGCACTTCAATGCCGACGCTGGCGAGCGGAATATGCGCTTGCTGCAAGGCATCGCGCACGGCTGGCGGCAGCGCGGCAGCGCGCGCGCTGGCGGACAGGCAAAGGGCGATAAACAGTGTGTAAAAAAACTTCATTTGCATCTTCATGTCAGTGCTTCAACGATGTTCAGCGTGCGCGTTACCAGCATTTGCATCTCTTCTTCTGCAATTACATAAGGAGGCATGAAATATACCGTATTACCTATCGGGCGCAACAGCAATTCCTGTTGCAACGCGAACGTAAAACATCGCTGCGCAAAATCGGCGTGCGGACTATCCACCTCGAACGCCCAGATCATTCCCGTGTTGCGGAAGTGGCGCACCTTTGGATGCTCGCGCAACGGCGTGGCAATGCGGTTGAAATAGGCGGCTTTGCCGCGATTGGCGCTCAGCACATCGTCCTGCCCGAAAATATCCAGCGTGGCCAGCGCGGCACGGCAGGCCAGAGGGTTTCCGGTGTAGGAATGCGAATGCAGAAAACCGCGCGCCATCTCGTCGGCATAAAACGCATGGTAAATACCATCGGCGGCCATCACCACCGAAAGCGGCAGATAGCCGCCGCTGATGCCTTTCGACAGTAGCAGGAAATCGGGGCGGGTGCCGGCCTGCCCGCACGCAAACATCGTCCCCGTGCGCCCCATGCCCACCGCAATTTCATCGGCGATGAGATGCACCTGATATTGATCGCACAACGCGCGGGCGCGTTGCAGATAAACCGGGTGATACATGGCCATGCCTGCCGCGCCCTGCACCAAAGGCTCCACAATGAATGCGGCGATGCTATCGTGATGCTGCTGCAAATGCGCTTCCAGGTTGTCCGCGCAACGCAGCGCATAATCTGCGGCGCTTTCTCCCGCTGCCGCATCGCGCCAGTCCGGGCTTGTCATCGTGGCATTCTGTTTCAGCAGCGCACCATAAGCATCGCGGAATAGCGCCACATCTGTGACCGAAAGCGCCCCCAGCGTCTCACCGTGATAACTGTTTTGCAGGCTGATAAAGCCTGATTTATTTGGCTTGCCCCGGTTGCGCCAGTAGTGCGCGCTCATCTTCAGCGCAATCTCCGTCGCCGATGCGCCGTCCGAAGCATAAAAGCAATGCCCCAGCCCGGCGGGCGCCAGTTGCGCGAGCCGTTCGGACAACTCCACCACCGGCTCATGCGTAAATCCCGCCAGCATCACATGCTCCAGCTTGCCAAGCTGATCGGTAATCGCGGCGTTGATGCGCGGGTTGCAGTGCCCGAACAAATTTACCCACCACGAACTCACCGCATCCAGATAACGCTTGCCGTCGAAGTCATACAGCCACACCCCCGCGCCGCGCGCAATCGGCACCAGCGGCAAAGTCTCGTGCCGCTTCATTTGCGTGCACGGATGCCATACGGAAGCGATGGATCGGGCGAGCAAGTCGGCGTTGGGCATGGCAGATATCAGGTTTATCGGGTGGGCTGTGTACACTGTTGCCGCTGCGACGGGCAATAGTTGGATGATATTACGTGGTCGGAACAAAAGCGAACATAAGGTAAGCCAAATGCTGGGGTTCGTGCCTCCCCCCAGCCTACGCGCTGCCTATCAAAATGCAGAAACGTAATTAGGCCGTTTCAATTGTGTGCGGCTTGTTTAAGCACGTTAGCCGCCCATTGATTGAGGCTTTGCCCAGAAGACTGAGCGGCGATCAATGCTGCCGTATGCACTTCGCTAGGAATGCGCAACATCAGTTTCCCGGAAGCAGGTTTTTGCGGAACGGGATTGGTCGTTAAGTAAAAATCAATCGCATGGCGAAAATCGGCACGCAGAGTAGTGACCGTTGCGCCGTGGAAACTAATTACATCTTCAATGCACAACACGCGGCCGACAAAAATGTTGTCGCGGTCATCAAATTCGATGCGGGCGGTATAGCCCTTGTAAGTCATGGAATTTTTCATGGCTGAATTCCCATCGTTAAAAACCAGTCGCGTATATTTTCAACTTGGTATCGCTTTGCCTCTTTGCCTGGATGTGGCCGGTGTGCATCCATGCGCTTCCCATTCAATATAAATGCCATGCGTGAACCATTGCCTTCGATGATTTCACCACCTAGCGCAACAACTAACGCTTCAATATCTGAGAACGCCAGAGAAGCCAGTGTCGGCCTGGTAAATATCGCATTGAGCGTCTTGGCGTGCTTGGTTTTCAAGGTGAAGATGATAGGCAGTTAATCAGTGTAATGCAATCATTATTTGATTGCATTGGGCAGTGATGATGCGAGATTCTTTGACCGCTGGTTATAAAAACCATTGCGATGCTGGCTCAGATGCCGCTGACCCCGATGCCTCCGATCAAAATGCTGAAAAGATCAGGGTATGGTATTTGTGGGCGGGACGAAGTAGATGTAGGGTGCAATGCAAATTGCACCGGATGTTTTAACGCAACCAGTGGTGAAATACACTACCCGACCGGATATATGTTTGCTGCAAGGCATTTTCTTACTACACTCTTTCAACGCCAAATGGAAAAGCGCTCTTTTCTGTGAAGTAAAATAAGACGCCCCGGCAACTATTTTACCTGTTGATGTTCCAATTGACCGCGCGAGCCTGTCTTTGTCGAGAGGCGTCTTGAAATTTTCGCGGCTTGCCCAACATAGGCAGCGCGGAGGAGGGTGGTAAACTACCCTCGCTTTTATTTGGTTGATAGTTGATGGAGGCAAGTACATGAAACGGATTTTCCTGTTTGTCCTGACTAACCTGGCGGTAGTTTTCGTCATTAACATCACGTTGCGCCTGCTCGGCGTGGACAGGGTGCTCGACCAAAGCGGCGCTATTAATTTCAACGCGCTGCTTACCCTGTCGGTGGTGATCGGTTTTTCCGGCTCGATTGTTTCGCTGCTCATGTCCAAGTGGTCGGCCAAGCGGATGGTGGGCGCGCAGGTCATCACCAACCCGATCGACCCGACCGAGCGCTGGCTGGTGGAAACCGTGCGCAGGCAGGCGGATGCGGCGGGCATCGGGATGCCGGAAGTGGCTGTCTATGACGCGCCGGATGTGAACGCCTTCGCCACCGGCTGGAACCGCAACGCCGCGCTGGTGGCGGTGAGCACTGGCCTGTTGCACAACATGAGCCGCGACGAAGCGGAAGCCGTGCTGGGCCACGAAATCAGTCATGTCGCCAACGGCGATATGGTGACGCTCGCCTTGATTCAAGGCGTGGTGAATACCTTCGTAATTTTCTTTGCCAAGCTGTTCGGCATCCTGGTGGATCGCGTGCTGCTCAAGAATGACGGGCGCAATGGCCCCGGCATCGGTGCGTTTGTTGCCGAAATGGCGGCGCAACTGGTGCTGGGCGTGCTGGCCAGCATCATCGTGATGTGGTTTTCGCGCCAGCGCGAATTCCGCGCCGATACGGGCGGCGCCAATTTGGCCGGGCGCAATAAGATGATTGCCGCGCTGGAGCGCCTGAAAGTCAACCACGAGCAAGCCACCCTGCCGGAGAAGATGGCTGCCTTCGGCATTTCCGGCGGCAAGGGGATGTCCCGTCTATTCATGACCCACCCGCCGCTGGAAGAGCGTATCGAGGCTTTGCGCGCAGGAAGATAAATTTCGGATAATTTCACATCCAACGAAAAAGGCTTGCTGTATCGCAAGCCTTTTTCGTTCCCTGTCTACAATAGTTTTAATCCGTACATGGGCGTCCATGTATGGATTAGTGTGTCTCCTCGTGCTGCGATGACCAGATGTGGTGCACACTGTGCTGTTGTGGTGGCAACGGTTCGACGCTGGTAGCATCAACAAGCGCGGCTACGGTTGCTGCTTCAGCTAAAGCAGGCTGAATAACTCCATCACTGCCGTTGACTGAAGTTTTGTCTGGCGCATTGTCGCTATCGTCATCATCAAATTTTTCGCGCGGCGGGTTGCCATCGTATATCAGGCTCCGGCGGTGCTGCAGGTAAGCGTCGCGAATAAAGGAGTACTGGTCTATCATGGCCTCATCTAGAACTCTTTCTTGATTCAGCAAGCTGGTGCGTTTGCTCAGTAAATTTGTCGCATACAACTGGTTTCGGGTATCCACATGTTTGATCTTTCTCATCATGCCTGAGCGACTGTCCGCATATAAACCTATACCGTCACGTACGGAGCTAGGGCCGAACAAGGGAATCACCAGGTAGGGTCCGTTGCCGATTCCCCAGTAACCCAATGTCTGTCCAAAATCCTCATTGTGTTTCTCCAGGCCCACTTTGGACGCTACATCAACCAAACCGTAGAGTCCAATCGTAGAATTTACGAGAATGCGCCCGCCGTCCGAAGCGGCCCGCGCCACTTTGAATTGCAACAGGTCGTTGATGGTAACGATAACGTCATCCAGATTGGAGAAAAAATTGGACACCATCGTCTTGCCCAGTGCTGGCATGACTATGTTGTAGCCTTTTGCCGCCGGTTTGATTAGGGTCTTATCCACCGTATCATTGAATTGGTACACGCCGCGATTGAACGGCTCGAACGGGTCTTTCGGGTTGTGGTGGCTCGAAGCGCAGCCGCTCAAAGCAAGGCTGGCAAGCAGCAAGGGAAAGCGGATTGCGGACATAGGTGCTGTGTTATTGGGGTCGCCGTTACAATTATATGCGAAATGGAGGTTGTCACAATGCTTACTATGATTAGTCTCTATTGCGAGTTTTTGACCTTCCCGTGACAATTCGGCCCTCGTTTTTTCTCACGTAAAAAGCTTGAGTGAAACTTGGCTCTAGACAAGCTGATCAGGAACACGGATAATCGCGGGTTCTGTTTGGAGGGATTCCCGAGCGGTTAAAGGGATCAGACTGTAAATCTGACGGCTCTGCCTTCGAAGGTTCGAATCCTTCTCCCTCCACCAAACGTCTGAATTTTACAGTTTTATTTGCTTACGGTTTGATTAGTTTGGCTGGGCTGGGTGTGGTGATTGTGTGCTTGGGCGCATGTTGTTGGCAGTTTAAAGCGTGCGGGTGTAGCTCAATGGTAGAGCAGAAGTTTTCCAAACTTACGACGAGGGTTCGATCCCCTTCACCCGCTCCAGTTTGAGTTGGCCCATGTGGCTCAGTGGTAGAGCACTCCCTTGGTAAGGGAGAGGTCGCGAGTCCGATTCTCGCCATGGGCACCAAAAATTTTGTTGATGTTCTTTCGTTAAATGTATTGATGAGGAAAAATCATGGCAAAGAGTAAATTTGAGCGCACCAAGCCGCACGTGAACGTTGGGACGATAGGGCACGTGGATCACGGCAAGACGACCCTGACGGCGGCGATCACGACCGTGCTGTCGAAGAAATACGGCGGCGAGGCGAAGGCCTACGACCAGATTGACGCGGCGCCGGAAGAAAAGGCGCGCGGCATCACCATCAACACCGCGCACGTCGAATACGAAACGGCCAACCGCCACTACGCCCACGTGGACTGTCCGGGCCACGCCGACTACATCAAGAACATGATCACCGGCGCGGCGCAAATGGACGGCGCGATCCTGGTGGTATCCGCCGCCGACGGCCCGATGCCGCAGACGCGCGAACACATCCTGCTGGCGCGCCAGGTCGGCGTACCCTACATCATCGTCTACATGAACAAGGCCGACATGGTGGACGACGCAGAGTTGCTCGAGCTGGTCGAAATGGAAGTGCGGGAACTCCTTTCCAAATACGAATTTCCCGGGGATGACACCCCGATCGTCATCGGCAGCGCACTCAAGGCATTGCAAGGCGACCAGAGCGAGATGGGCGAACCCTCCATATTCAGGCTGGCCGAAGCGCTGGACACCTACATCCCCGAACCCAAGCGCGCGCTGGAAGGCGCCTTCCTGATGCCGGTCGAAGACGTCTTCTCCATCTCCGGACGCGGCACCGTGGTGACGGGACGTATCGAGCGCGGCATCGTCAAGGTCGGCGAAGAAATCGAAATCGTGGGCCTGAAGCCCACCCTCAAGACCATCTGCACCGGCGTGGAAATGTTCCGCAAGCTGCTCGACCAGGGGCAGGCCGGAGACAACGTCGGCGTCCTGCTGCGCGGCACCAAGCGCGAAGAAGTCGAGCGCGGTCAAGTGCTGTGCAAGCCGGGTTCCAT